>JAEEGL011500504.1_pt1 | contig 67052 bp, 59 predicted proteins | sample 9134231 | NCBI WGS metagenome assembly JAEEGL01 (sample SAMN16246548, study PRJNA631951) | gut metagenome | biome: gut microbiome; feature: rumen; material: fiber-attached | host: Bos | place: Iran: Karaj | collected 2018-10 | reverse complement strand
CTGAAGATCATTGAGGAGATTGCCATGCGAACCAGCACCATTGAGGCTGGTGTAGAGGAGCTTGTCAACGCCCGGAAGGTAGCCAACAAGATAGAGGGTGAGTACGAAAAGGCAGTTGCTTACCACGATACGATAGCACCTAAGTTTGATGCTATTCGATATGAAATTGACAAGCTGGAGCTGATTGTTGACGACAGTCTGTGGCCATTGCCAAAATATCGAGAGTTGTTATTTATCCGTTAATACCTTTGACTCATGTGATACGCTGATTTTTCAGGGTAACACGATTGTTTGAAGTTTGTGAGGGGACCTGAGGCTGTGATAGCTTTGGGTCCCTAAAATTTCTAAGCAATCATATAGCAGTTGGCCCAAAATAAGTCTACGATGTTATTGCCTTTTTAATTTTAGAAAGAAAACAACCTACACCCTTACACCATTTCAAGATACATGTTGATACTTATGTATTATCGAGGAGTATGTTAGGGTGTAGGGGTGTAGGTACATCTCAATTCTAAATTCTCTGGAGAATTTTGGTACCAGCTATAGGTAAACGGGTGGTTTACTTCCGCTAAGCCCAACTTTTAGTTCCTCTAAGCTCTCCTTTTCAAATGCAGCAATAAATAATGGTACATATATACTGATTTGACATAATTATCAATTCAGGACCTTTGTGGTCCATCGCATTATCCATCCCTGCCCCATGACGAATGTTGTAGGTTTGCATCGTGATGGTTTCAGGAGCCGTGGTTTGCGCCAGCATTGACAGCGAGCTTATTTTTTCATGCTGCTGACATAAACTGCCGTTATTATAAGAAATGCCTACTAATATTCACCGAAGAACTTACTATAGGTCGTTGGGAAGTTAGCTATGGGTAGCCGCAATATCTGCCAAGGGTCACCGCAGTATCTCCCATACCCCTATAGAAATGCCTCCTTTCAGTAATAGCAGGATACTGCGACGGGGCATAGCAAAGCCTACGTCGGATGATAGAAGGCATTGCCGTCTATACAAGCATTTCGTAATATCTTTTTTAAAGCAGTTTTTTCTTTTCCTATGCCTTTTGCTAGTTTGTTAAATTGGAATATATTATTTCTTCTTTAGTAATAGTACTCCTGCAATGGCTAAGAACAAACTTGCGATGATGACCTTCATGTCAGGCAGGATGATAACAGGAATTTTCGCCATTTGTATGTCACCTAATTGTAACCAGCAGTAAACTGCGAGGAGTGTGGCAGCGAGGTTATGCCCTGCATGTAGTATCACGCTATACCAGATGTTTCGCGACCAAATAAACACAAATCCATAGACCAGGGAACTGATAAAAGCACCAGGGAAGTTACGCACGTGAAGCATTCCAAACAAAAATGCCATCACCACGCAGACAACGATTATTGCGCTTCGGCGGCGGAAGGGAGAAATCGCCATTTGTCTGAAGCATAGCTCTTCGAGCACAGGGGCAAGTAATACTGCATGTATGCTGGATAGAAGGTCATCACGCAATTCTTCTGTCGTGTAGATCAGCGATTCCATCTGGACTGGCTGAGCCAGTGACGTCATGCCATATACGATATACCCTTCTGCAACAAGCCATAGAGGCGCTATCAACAACAGTCCCAAAAAGACGAAAATAGTAGGCAACTTCAGTGGAAATTGTTCTGCTGTAGGGAATATTTTCGGTTCGACGTATTGCACAAGATAGAACGTCATTGCAATGCCCACCAATGTAATTAGCCATGTCAGCATTTCGCTAACAATGGTCGGATTATTGTCAGCGACAGGCAGCGCTGTTATGTAAATAATCGCTATACCATAAACAGCCGATAGAATGGGCATCAGGGGCTTAAAAAAGCTGGCAAATTTGTTCATGTCATATTTCTGATTTATCTTAAATAATGCGACGTTCTTGTTCAAATGCTCTTTGAATACAACATCTTGGGCCAGTCTCAATTTTGTGACATTGTGACAATAAGACAATAAGACAATAAGACAATAAGATGGTATAAGAAAAGAGAGGGAAGCATCGGCTCCCCCCTCTCTTCATTATGTTGCACAAGGATTATGCTACTGCATTAGCTTCTGCCTTCTTGCGCTTCTTCTCTGCCTCCTCAGCAAGGAGGTCCTCAACTGCAGCTTGAGCAGCAGCCAGACGAGCGATAGGAACGCGGAATGGAGAGCAGCTCACATAGTTCAGACCTACACGGTGACAGAACTTAACGGATGATGGCTCACCACCATGCTCACCGCAGATACCGCAGATAAGCTCTGGACGGGTGTTGCGACCCTTCTTAACAGCCATATCGATGAGCTGACCAACACCTTCCTGGTCGAGCACCTGGAATGGGTCAACGTTCAAGATCTTCTTCTCCAGATATACTGGCAAGAAGCTGGCGATATCGTCACGGCTATAGCCGAAAGTCATCTGAGTCAAGTCGTTGGTTCCGAAGCTGAAGTACTCGGCATGCTTAGCAATCTTATCAGCTGTCAGAGCAGCACGAGGAATCTCGATCATGGTACCGATGCGGAAACGAACCACAATGCCTTCATCCTTGAACATCTTCTCAGCTGTTTCACGGATCACCTTCTCCTGTACGTCGAACTCATTGACCATACCAATCAGTGGCACCATGATTTCAGGACGTGGGTCATAACCTTCCTTGCGCAGCTTGATGGCAGCACCGAGGATGGCACGTGTCTGCATAGCGGTGATTTCTGGATAGGTATTGCCCAAGCGGCAACCACGATGGCCCAACATTGGGTTACTCTCACTCAAGTTAGCCACACGCTGTTGAATTTCCTGAACTGTAACACCCATATCCTCTGCCATTGCCTGCTGACCAGCCAGATCGTGAGGTACGAACTCGTGCAATGGTGGGTCAAGCAGACGGATGTTAACTGGGCAGTTGTCCATTACCTTCAAGATTTCGTAGAAGTCAATCATCTGGTAAGGCAGGATCTTCTCCAAAGCAGCCTCACGACCTTCTTTAGTTTCTGCCAGAATCATCTCACGCATAGCGCGAATCTTCTTAGCCTCGAAGAACATATGCTCTGTACGGCACAGACCAATACCCTCAGCACCGAAGCTGTGAGCTACGGCAGCATCACGAGGAGTATCAGCATTGGTACGTACATGCAGCTTGGTATATTTGTCGCAGAGGTACATCAATTCAGCGAAGTCGCCACTTACCTCAGCAGCCTTGGTATCGATACGGCCTTCATAAACTTCACCCGTGCTACCGTTGAGTGACAGGTAGTCGCCCTCATGCAGAACAGTGTCGCCAATGGTTAGCGTTTTGTTCTTGTAGTCAACAATCATGGCACCTGCACCTGTTACGCAGCACTTACCCATACCACGAGCCACAACGGCAGCGTGACTGGTCATACCACCACGGCAGGTAACGATACCCTGAGCAACGGCCATACCAGCCAAGTCCTCAGGAGAAGTCTCCATACGAACCAGGATGACACGCTTGCCCAAGCCATGAACGCGAGCAGCATCGTCAGCAAAGAAAGTGATATGTCCACAGGCAGCTCCTGGAGATGCTGGCAAACCACGAGTCAGCACCTTGGCGCGACGCTGTGAGCGAGGCTCGAATACAGGGTGCAGCAACTCATCAAGCTTGTTAGGCTCGCAGCGCATGATAGCTGTCTTCTCATCGATAACATCCTCACGCAGCAGGTCCATAGCAATCTTCACCATGGCGGTACCTGTGCGCTTGCCGTTACGAGTCTGCAGGAACCAGAGCTTGCCTTCCTGTACGGTGAACTCCATATCCTGCATGTCCTTATAGTGTTTCTCCAGCTTATCCTGGATAGCATACAGCTGCTTGTAGATGTCAGGCATTGACTCTTCCATTGAAGGATACTTGCTGGCACGTTCTTCCTCGCTGATGCCCTGCATCTTTGCCCAACGGCGTGAGCCCTCGAGGGTAATCTGCTGAGGAGTGCGGATACCTGCTACCACGTCTTCACCCTGTGCATTCACCAGGTATTCTCCGTTGAAGATGTTCTCACCTGTACCAGCATCACGGCTGAAACATACACCTGTAGCGGAAGTGTCGCCCATATTACCGAATACCATTGCCATCACGCTGACAGCGGTACCCCACTCTGAAGGTATGCCTTCCATCTTACGATACAGGATAGCACGCTCATTCATCCAGCTGTCGAATACAGCGCAGATGGCACCCCACAACTGCTCAACTGGGTTGTCTGGGAAGTTCTTGCCTGTGCGCTCCTTGATGGCTTCCTTGAACAGTTTCACTAACTTGCGGAGCTCATCCACATTCAGGTCTTTATCGAGCTTGATGCCACGCTCTTCCTTTACCTTCTCTATAATAGCTTCGAAAGGATCAATTTCTGTCTTGTCAACTGGTTTCATGCCCAGCACCACATCACCATACATCTGTACGAAACGGCGGTAGCTGTCATACACGAAACGCTCGTTGCCTGTTTTCTTCACCATACCCTCAGCCACCTTGTCGTTTAGACCCAGGTTCAGAATGGTATCCATCATACCAGGCATAGATGCACGTGCGCCAGAGCGAACGGACACCAGCAACGGGTTCTTTGGATCACCAAACTTGCTGTTCATCAACTTCTCAATGTGAACTACTGCTTTTTCTACATCATCTTTCAAGAGAGCAATCACAGCTTCTTTGCCCTTCTGGAAATACTCGTTGCAGACTTCAGTAGTGATAGTGAAACCAGGAGGGACTGGAACACCAATCAGGTTCATCTCGGCGCAGTTTGCACCTTTACCACCCAACAGGTTGCGCATGTCAGCGCGTCCTTCAGCCTGGCCGTTACCAAAAGTATAAACTCTTTTGTCTTCCATAATAAAAAAAGTTAGGTATTAAGTTTTAATTAATTTCGTCTGTATTAGGATGCAAAGATAAGTCCTTTTTTTTATTTTTTTTAGATTTTTATTCAAAAAAGACAGATAAAAGGCTGATTTATTTTGTAGAATGAGTTTTTATTCCTAAATTTGCAGCCGTAATGATGATTTGAGGAGGGGCTTAGGGCTCCTTTTTTTATTGTAAAAAAGTTTTAGACGTAAGTATGATTAACAAAGAGACAGTAGAAAACATCGCACAGGAATGGCTGGAAGGAAAGGATTACTTTCTGGTAGATGTAACACTGGGTAATGACAACAAGATCAGTGTTGAGATTGACCATCAGGATGGTGTATGGATTGACGACTGCGCCGAGCTGAGCCGCTTCATCGAGGAAAAGTTGGGCGCTGAAGGCGAGGATTACGATCTGGAAGTAGGTTCTGCCGGACTGGGACAGCCTTTTAAGGTGCTGCGCCAGTATGAGTGCCATGTTGGCAAGGAAGTGGAGACACTGACTACCGATGGTCGCAAGCTGAAAGGAATTCTCAAGGAGGTAGATGCAGACCATGTGGTGATTACCGTTCAGCAGAAAATCAAACCAGAAGGTGCAAAGAGACCTAAACTGACGGATGTTGACATCTGTCTGAAAATGGATGAAATAAAATATACTAAATACATAATCAGCTTTAAATAATTATGGCTAAGAAAGCAGAAACTGTGAGCATGATTGAAACCTTTAAGGATTTCAAAGAATCACAAAGCATTGACCGCACTACGCTGGTGAGCGTAATGGAGGAGAGTTTCCGCAGCGTAATCGCAAAGATTTTCGGCTCGGATGAGAACTACGACGTGATTGTGAACCCTGACAAGGGTGACTTGGAGATAAGAAGAAACCGCGAGGTGGTGCCTGATGGTGAAGTTACCGATCCCAACCTTCAGATCTCACTCTCTGAAGCACGTCAGATTGATGAGGACTATGAAGTGGGTGAGGAAGTTACTGACGAGGTGGATTTCAGCAAGTTTGGTCGCCGTGCCATTCTGAACCTGCGTCAGACATTGAGCAGTAAGATCTTGGAGCTGCAGAAAGATGCTATCTACAACCGTTATTCAGATAAGGTAGGTACCATCGTGAGTGCTGAGGTTTATCAGATATGGAAGAAAGAAATGCTGCTGCTCGACGAGGATGGCAACGAGTTGTTGCTGCCTAAGACTGAGCAGATTCCGACCGACTTCTACCGCAAGGGTGAGACTGCCAGAGCGGTGGTGGCTCGTGTGGAGAACAAGAACAACAACCCCAAGATTATTCTGAGCCGTACCAGTCCGCTGTTCCTGCAGCGCCTGTTTGAGATTGAGGTGCCTGAAATCAACGACGGCCTCATCACTATTCGCAAGATTGCCCGCATCCCTGGTGAAAGAGCCAAGATTGCTGTTGAGAGCTACGACGACCGCATTGATCCAGTAGGCGCTTGCGTGGGTGTGAAGGGTAGCAGAATTCATGGTATCGTGCGTGAATTGAGAAACGAGAACATCGACGTGATCAACTACACCTCTAACACCGCACTGTTCATCCAACGTGCTCTGAGTCCTGCTCATGTTAGTAGCATCAAACTCAATGAGGAAGAGCGTAAGGCTGAGGTTTATCTAAAGCCTGAGGAAGTAAGTTTGGCTATCGGTAAGGGTGGTATGAACATTAAGCTGGCTTGTATGCTAACTGACTATACCATTGACGTATTCCGTGAACTGGAAGGTGAAGGAACGGAGGATGAGGATATCTATCTGGATGAGTTCCGTGATGAGATAGACGACTGGGTGATCGATGCATTCAAGGCTATCGGTATCGAGACTGCTAAGACTGCACTGAATGCTCCTCGAGAGATGATCATCAAGAAAGCCGACCTCGAGGAAGAGACCGTTGACAACGTACTGGAGATCCTGCGAAAGGAATTTGAAGAGGATTAATAACTTAACAACTTTAAAACTTAGAATAGAGTGGCTGTTAGATTAAACAAAGTAACGAGAGATTTGAACGTTGGCATCAGTACCGCCGTAGAATTCCTAAGGAAAAAGGGATATGAGGTGGAAGAGAACCCCAATGCCAAGATTACCGATGAGCAATTTGATTTGCTCAGGCAGGAATTCAGTACTGACAAGGATCTGAAGGCTAAGTCTGATCAGTTCATTCTCGGAAGAAAAGAAAAGGATAAAGAAAAAGCGAAACCCGCTATTGCCATACAAGGCTATGAGCCTGCTCCTGAAAAAGAGAAGCAGAAGTTCAAACAGGTTGGTAGAATAGACCTTGACAAGTTGAACAAGCCTGCAAAGTCTGTTACTCCTAAACCTGAAACTACACCTGTAAGCGTAGAAACCAAAGCAAAAGAGGAAGTACGCAAACCAGCAGAAGAGCCAGTTGTTGAAAAGGCAAAAATTGTTGAACCTGCTCCAGTAGCAGAGAAGCCAGTTGTTGAAAAGCAGCAGGCACCTGCTCCTGAAAAGAAGCAAGATAATATCCCTGCCCAGCAGCAGATTCCTACCCATGAAACAGCACCTGTTGCCCCAAAGGTAGATGATAAAAAAGCTGAAAATGATGGCATCTTCCGTCTGAACACCGATGTAAAGGTAAGTAAACTGAACGTGGTGGGTCATGTGGATCTCGACCAATTGAACACCTCTACCCGTCCTAAGAAAAAGAGCAAGGAGGAAAGGAAGAAAGAACGTGATGAACGTGAGAAACTGCGCCAAAGTCAACGTCGCCAAATGAAAGAAGATATCATGAAGGAGATTCGTGGTACCGACACTGAGGAGAATGTGAAAGATCATAGCGACAAGCAAGAAGGTAAGAAAAAACGTGTGCGCATTGGCAAAGAGAAAGTGGATATCAAAAAGGCTGCACGTGAAGGCGATTTCAAGCGTAAGCGCGAAGAACAAACCGAGCGCAACGAAGGCAATAACAATAACGGCAAGGGTAAGAAGAACAAAGACCGCTTCCGCAAGCCTGTGTTCAAGCAGGAAGTGAGCGAAGAGGATGTTACCAAGCAGGTAAAAGAAACTTTGGCTCGCCTCACCAACAAAACCAAGAGCAAGGGTGCCAAGTATCGCAAGGAAAAACGTGAGTTGGCTTCCGAGCGTCTGCTAGAACAGGAAAACTTGGAGATGGAGGAAAGCAAGACCTTGAAGCTCACGGAGTTTGTTACAGCTAACGAGTTGGCCAACATGATGAACGTGCAAGTGACTCAGGTCATCGCTACCTGTATGAGCGTGGGTATCATGGTAAGTATCAACCAGCGATTGGATGCCGAGACCATCAACCTAGTGGCTGAAGAGTTTGGTTACAAGACCGAATATGTAAGCGCTGAGGTATCTCAGGCTGTGGTAGAAGAAGAAGACAATGCAGAAGACCTGATGCCACGAGCTCCTATCGTAACCGTGATGGGTCATGTGGATCATGGTAAGACTTCATTACTCGACTATATCCGCAAGAGTAACGTGATTGCGGGTGAGGCTGGTGGTATTACCCAGCACATCGGTGCTTACAATGTGACGATGGAAGATGGGCGCAAGATTACTTTCCTCGATACCCCAGGTCACGAAGCATTTACCGCAATGCGTGCTCGTGGTGCTAAGGTAACTGATATCGCCATCATCATTGTGGCTGCTGACGACAGTGTGATGCCTCAGACACGTGAGGCTATCAACCATGCTGTAGCTGCTGGTGTGCCTATTGTATTTGCTATTAATAAGATTGATAAGCCTGGTGCTAACCCCGACAAGATTAAAGAAGAGCTGGCTGCTATGAACTTCCTTGTTGAGGAATGGGGTGGCAAGTACCAGAGTCAGGATATTAGTGCCAAGAAGGGTATTGGTGTGGAAGAACTGATGGAGAAGGTTCTGCTGGAGGCTGAAATATTGGAGCTGAAAGCTAATCCTAACCGCAAGGCTACAGGTTCCATTATCGAGTCTTCACTCGACAAGGGTCGTGGTTATGTAGCTACCGTGCTGGTGAGCAACGGTACACTGAAGATTGGCGACATCGTATTGGCTGGTTCAAATTTTGGTCGTGTGAAAGCTATGTTCAACGAGCGTAACCAGCGTATTGACAAGGCTTTGCCTGCTGAACCTGCTTTGATTTTAGGTTTGAATGGTGCTCCTGCTGCTGGTGACACATTCCATGTATTTGATACCGATCAGGAGGCACGTGAGATTGCCAACAAGCGTGAGCAACTGCAGCGTGAACAGGGGCTGCGTACTCAGAAGATGTTGACTCTCGACGAGGTAGGCCGCCGATTGGCTTTGGGAGATTTCCACGAGCTGAACATTATCGTAAAGGGCGATGTGGACGGATCAGTAGAGGCTTTGAGCGACTCACTCATCAAGCTTTCTACCGACAAAATTCAAGTGAATGTGATACATCAGGGTGTTGGCCAGATTTCAGAGTCAGATGTTTCTTTGGCTGCTGCATCCGATGCTATCATCGTGGGCTTCCAAGTACGTCCTTCTGCTGGTGCCAGCAAGTTGGCTGAGCAGGAAGGTGTGGATATTCGCAAGTACTCTATCATCTATGATGCTATAGAAGAAGTTAAGGCTGCTATGGAAGGTATGCTGGCTCCAACATTGAAGGAGCAGGTTACCTCTACTATCGAAGTGCGTGAGGTATTCAACATCAGTAAGGTAGGTATGGTAGCAGGTGCTATGGTGAAGACTGGTAAGGTGAAACGTACCGACAAGGCTCGTCTGATTCGTGATGGTATCGTTATCTATACTGGCAATATCAACGCTTTGAAGCGCTTCAAGGATGATGTGAAAGAAGTGGCTACTAACTTCGAGTGCGGTATTAGTCTGACCAATTGCAACGACCTGAAGGTGAACGATGTGATTGAAACTTTTGAGGAAATTGAGGTAAAGCAAACGCTGTAAACTATGCAGATAATAGATATCATCATATTGGTTTTGGTGCTAGCTGGCGCTGTGGTGGGATTCCGCAAGGGTTTTATCAAGCAGCTAGCATCACTGGTAGGTCTCTTAGTAGGTCTGCTGGCAGCTAAGGCACTGTATGGCGTGGTAGGCGACCAGTTGATGGGAACCGTCACCTCTAGCTCTACCTTCGCACATGTCCTGGCCTTCATATTGATATGGATTGTAGTGCCCATTGTGTTCACATTGGTGGCTTCTTTACTGACCAAGGCACTGGAGATTATCTCTTTGGGTTGGATTAACCGTTTGCTCGGTGCTGCTTTGGGAGCTGTGAAATGGTTGCTGTTTATCAGTCTGGCTATCTGTGCAATAGAGTATATCGACTCAGACAATAAAATCATTGAAAAGAACACCAAGGAGACATCTGCCTTTTATTATCCCGTACGAGAGTTAGCAGGTTTATTCATGCCTGCCGTACAGGATTTTACAAAAGACATACTCAATGCTGAGCATGGAACAAAAGGACAGGAAATATAAAGACAATGACTATGTGCGCAAGGTGGCGGAGGAGAAATACAAGTTTGGCTTCACCACTGATGTTCATACGGAAGTAATCGACAAAGGCCTTAACGAAGAGGTTGTGCGTTTGATTTCAGAAAAGAAAGAGGAGCCAGAATGGCTGCTGAATTTCCGACTGAAAGCATACCGATATTGGGTAAAGCAGACAATGCCCACTTGGGCACACCTGCGCATTCCTGAAATCGATTACCAAGCTATCTCTTATTATGCTGACCCAACCAAGAAACGCAAGGATGAGGGCAAGAAAGAGATAGACCCCGAGTTGATGAAAACCTTCGACAAGCTAGGCATTCCTCTAGAGGAACGTATGGCTCTAAGCGGCTTGGCTGTGGATGCCGTGATGGACTCGGTTTCTGTCAAAACTACCTTCAAGGAACAATTGAAGGAGAAAGGCATCATCTTTTGCTCCATGAGTGAAGCGGTAAAAGAGCATCCTGACCTAGTTCAACAATACTTAGGTTCAGTAGTGCCTTATACCGACAACTTCTATGCAGCTTTGAACTCAGCTGTGTTCAGCGATGGCTCATTCGTGTATATTCCCAAGGGTATAAGATGCCCGATGGAGCTATCCACCTACTTCCGTATCAACGCAAGGAACACTGGCCAGTTTGAGCGTACATTGATTATTGCCGATGACGATGCATATGTGTCATACCTCGAGGGATGCACTGCCCCTATGCGCGATGAAAACCAGCTACATGCTGCTATCGTGGAGATTGTGGTACATGAGAGAGCTGAAGTGAAATACAGCACAGTGCAGAATTGGTACCCAGGCGATGCTGAAGGTAAAGGCGGCGTATATAACTTTGTAACCAAACGCGGGCATCTGCGTGGTAATGACAGCAAGTTGTCGTGGACACAGGTAGAAACGGGTTCTGCCATCACGTGGAAATATCCTTCATGCATCTTGCAGGGTGACAACTCAACGGCAGAATTCTACAGCGTGGCAGTGACAAACAACTACCAGCAAGCTGACACGGGTACGAAAATGATTCATTTGGGTAAGAATACCCGCAGTACTATCGTGAGCAAAGGTATATCTGCTGGCAAGAGCGAGAACTCCTACCGAGGATTAGTACGTGTGGCTGCTAAAGCCGACAATGCCCGCAATTATAGTCAATGTGACTCTTTGCTGTTGGGTGACAAGTGTGGCGCTCACACCTTTCCTTATATGGACATCCATAATGAAACGGCGATAGTGGAACATGAGGCTACGACCAGCAAAATCAATGAAGAGCAAATCTTCTATTGCAACCAACGAGGAATATCAACAGAAGATGCCGTCGGACTGATTGTCAACGGCTATGCCAAAGAAGTGCTGAACAAGTTGCCTATGGAGTTTGCTGTGGAAGCACAAAAGTTGTTGAGCGTTTCATTGGAGGGAAGCGTTGGATAAATAACATTGAACATTTAGATTGAGATGTTAGAGATAAAAGATTTACACGCCAGTGTGGCTGGCAAAGAAATATTGAGAGGCATCAACCTGCAAGTAAAGCCAGGTGAGGTGCACGCCATTATGGGACCTAATGGTTCGGGCAAAAGTACCTTGTCATCCGTATTGGTGGGTAATCCACAATACGAAGTAACACAAGGAACTGTCATCTTCAACGGCAAGAACTTGCTAGAGTTAACTCCTGAAGACCGCAGTCATGAGGGGTTGTTCCTGAGTTTTCAATATCCTGTTGAGATTCCTGGCGTAAGCATGACCAACTTCATGCGTACTGCCATTAATGAAAAGCGCAAATACCTCAACCAACCTGCCCTCAGTGCTAGCGAATTCCTAAAATTTATGCGAGAAAAACGTGCCATTGTAGAGTTGGATAATAAACTGGCCAGTCGCTCAGTAAATGAAGGTTTCTCTGGTGGCGAAAAAAAACGTAACGAAATATTCCAGATGGCGATGCTCGAGCCCAAACTAAGTATCCTTGACGAGACCGACTCTGGCCTTGATATAGATGCTTTACGCATAGTGGCAGAGGGTGTCAATAAAATCAAGACTCCAGAAACCAGTTATATTGTCATTACCCACTACCAACGATTACTTGATTATATCAAGCCTGATATCGTACATGTGCTCTATCAAGGACGAATCGTTATGACCGCAGGCCCTAAGTTGGCACTAGAACTTGAGGAACGTGGGTACGACTGGATTAAAAACATGGAAGACTAGGGTGTGAGGAGATGACTATGGAGATATCTGTCGCTAAAGGTTCAATAGTGGAAAAGACGCTGCAACTATCAGCCGACCATCAACTGTACATCAACGTAGAAAGTGGTGCACAACTTATATTATTGTTGGAAGGTAGTTGCGGACAGGTGGTGACTGAAGCCATTGTCGGTGAAGGTGCCACTCTTGATCTTTGTGACTTGGACGTAAATATTGCAGGTACCACACGTACACATAATCTTCATGTCCGCCAAGATGCCAATAGTCAAGTCTATGCACAAAGCATCAGTTTAGCAGCTGGGAACACCCACAATACTACGCAGGTAGATTTATGTGGCGAAGGTGCAGAACTGCATCTCAACGGTTTGGTGATTGCAAATCAGTCGCAACATATCGAAAACCATACCCTTGTACAACACATGGTACCCCATACCACCAGCCACCAATTATATAAATACATCTTGGATGAAAAGGCTATAGGTACCTATGCAGGCTTGGTTAAGGTTTTGCCTGGTGCCCATCACACCTTCTCTGAACAGACCAACCGTAATCTTTGCGCTACACGAGAAGCACGTATGTTTGCACAACCCCAGTTGGAGATATATAACGACGATGTGCGATGCAATCATGGTTCTAGTACAGGACAACTCGATGAAAACGCTCTATTTTATATGCAACAGCGAGGTATTTCTATACATGAAGCCCGCCTGCTGCTAATGGCTGCTTTTGTGGGAGAAGTAGTAGAAATGATTCGCATTTCTAGCCTACGCGACCGTTTGCATGAGATGGTGGAAAAAAGATTTAGGAGCTTATAATATGTTTGATGTTCAATCCATAAGGCATGATTTCCCCATACTTGACACCCAAGTATATGGACATCCATTGGTATACCTTGATAACGGCGCCACCACGCAAAAACCACGTCAAGTGGTAGATGCAATGGCGCAACAATACTATACTGCCAACTCCAATGTACATCGTGGCGTGCATCATCTCTCTGTAATGGCTACCGATATGCTGGAGCAAAGCCGTGAGACAGTGCGTAGCTTCATCGATGCTGAGAGCGCACAGGAAATAGTATTTACCAGAGGTACAACGGAAGCTATTAACTTAGTGGCTTCATCTTTCTGTCAACAAGAAATGCAAGCAGGCGATGAGGTAATCGTTAGCTGCATGGAACATCATAGCAATATCGTTCCTTGGCAATTACAAGCTGAACGTAAAGGTATTGTCATGAAGGTGATACCAATGACCGACGAAGGTGTACTGCAGATGGATGCTTACAAGCAACTCTTTACCTCAAAAACCAAGATGGTGAGCGTGGCCCATGTTAGCAATGTGCTGGGGACTATCAACCCTATAGCTGATATCATTCGTATTGCCCATGAACATGGTGTACCTGTACTCGTTGACGGTGCGCAGAGCATTCCTCATATGCCGGTGAGTGTGCGTGTGCTTGATGCCGATTTCTATTGTTTCTCTGGTCATAAAGTCTATGGTCCTACAGGGATAGGAGTGCTCTATGGAAAACGTGAGTGGCTCGACCGCCTGCCCCCTTATCAAGGTGGCGGCGAGATGATAGGCACAGTGAGCTTTGAACACACCACTTTCAACGAACTGCCTTATAAATTTGAGGCAGGTACACCCAATTATGTAGCTGCTACTGGCTTAGCTGCTGCATTGAAGTATATTGAAAAGATCGGCATGGATAATATCACTGCTTATGAGGTAGAACTTACCCAATATGCTTTAGAACAAATGTCTCAGATTGAGAATATGAAAATTTTTGGTCCTACGGGAAATAGAGGCAGCGTTATCTCTTTCTTGATAGGTGACATCCATCACCTCGACATGGGTACGTTGCTCGACCGGCTTGGCATAGCTGTCAGAACTGGTCACCATTGTGCTGAACCGCTGATGCATCGCTTGGGTATTGAAGGGACTTTGCGTGCCTCTTTCGGCCTATACAATACCTACGATGAAGTAGATGCTTTAGTAGCAGGCATCCGTAGGGTAAGTCAGATGTTCTAACTATTACAGCAGTTATTAACTTTATAATAAAAATTATGGAAGTAATTCAGAGCTTCACGATTGACCATACCAGACTCAAACCAGGTATTTATGTATCAAGACTGGATAAAGGTTTTACAACGTTTGATCTTCGCATCACTGAGCCCAACAAAGAGCCTGCAGTGGCTCCTGCAGCCATGCATAGCATCGAGCATCTCATGGCCACTTGGTTCCGCAATTCATCCGCCAAAGACGATGTGGTATATGTAGGTCCTATGGGGTGTCTTACAGGTATGTATATTGTGATGACGGGTCACTATTCCGTTGAGGATATGCGCCAGCTCACTATTCAGTGCTTAGAGTGGATGCTCACCCAAGAGGAAGTGCCTGCCACCACACCTGAGACATGCGGCAACTACTTGTTACACGATCTGCCAATGTGCAAATGGGAAAGCGAGCGATACTTGCATCGCCTGAAAAACGATTTCCATAGTGAATATGCCAAACTATATATCACTTTGGATGATGGCAAAATGTTTGCTGATGCTTAAATTATGGCGGTGGTATTCTTACCCCGCCATTATACTTTCTACAAATGATTTGGTAACAGCAAAGGAATGTTCTGCCACCGAATTCCAGAAGTCATGGTACTGACTTGCATCCGTATCTTTTAAGGGTAGATCACTAATCACACGGAATGAAATAAACGGCACCTTATTTATATAACAAGTTTGTGCTATAGCACAGCTCTCCATATCCACAGCTTTAACTTCAGGAAACTTGCCCACTATCTCACGCATTTTCTCACGAGAGTCAACAAACCAATCACCCGTAGCAATCAGTCCAGCATGCACTTTCACTCCACAATCCAAACATGTGGCTTTCTCCAACAACCAAGGTGCTGGTTCAAAACACGCCGGCATACCTTGAACTTGCCCATATTGTGTGGCGTTATCGATAGCAGTACCGCAATACACATCATGATAAACCAATCGAGCGCTCACCACCACATCCTGAATCTGTATTTCATCACCATTTCCGCCTGCACATCCACTGGAAATTATTACATCAGGATTAAACTCGTTTATCATTCGTTGAGCGCCCAAGGCTGCGTTGACTTTGCCGATACCACACTTCTGTACCACCACGTCTGTGCCATCAAACAACTGGTGTAGTTGGCGCAGTTCCTTATCCATTGCAACAATAATTCCTACCTTCATAGCTTGATTCTTTTAGAAACAGAATTCTCTGTACTCATACACACCTCTGCAGAGAATTTCATTCCAAAGTCAATCAGTTTGTCCCATTGCGCCTCTGTTAACATAGGCAAATCATCGTAACTAATATCTTGATTAAAAAGACCATACACCAAGCCAGCATTAAAGTTGTCACCTGCACCCACAGTACTCACAGGCTCCAATGGTGGCACAGCATACTTCTTTCTCAAATTAGCCGTATGTAATTGCACATCTTTCGCACCAGCTGTATATATGAAATTCTTGCAGTAAAACTTTATTTTGTCCTGATAAATCTTATCTGCATCGCAAAGGTTATACAAACACATGAAATCTTCTTCCGAGCCTCGTACTATGTTGGCATATTCTAAATTCTCCAATATAAAAGGAGCTACCTTGAGGGCATCATTCTTATGCGGGCGACGATAATTCAAGTCATAGAACACAATTGCGTTATTATCCCTTGCCTTTTGTAGCAATTCTGCCACTTTGTGGCGCAATGATGGATCCACAGCATAAAAAGAGCCTAACATCACCACATCGTTTTCTTTCACTTCTGGCAACTCTACCATCAAACGACGTCCAGGATAATTCTTGTAAAAGCTGTATTGAGCATCATTCTCCTCATTGAGAAATGCTAAAGAAATAGCCGACTTATGATCTGCATACACATCCAGATGATGGGGGGAGATACCATTATCTATCATATAGCGCTGTATCATTTCGCCCACATGGTCATTACCCACCTCGCTTACAAAATCTACGTTAAGTCCCATGCGAGCCAATGATATGATGCTATTGAACACAGAGCCCCCCGGTACAGCTGTCCAAGGCTGGTCGTTTTTGAAAATAATGTCGAGTATTGTCTCTCCTATCCCTATTGCTTTTCGCATAATTTATGTTGTATTTCTCGCGATTTCTCTCCTAAATATCCTCCGTGATGGCGTTTTGAATAATCTTCTATAGTAAACTTCGTGCGCTTCATGGTTTCCACCACTAATATATCACCCATAACTGTCATTACCGTTGTACTGGTAGTAGGTGTCATACCCAATGGACACACCTCCTTAGGATTACCGGTACTCAGGCACACATCGGCTTCCTTAGCCAGCGGACTCTCTGGATTGCTTGTGATAACAATTATCTTAAGCGCAGGATTTAACCTATGTACAAGAACCGTCAACTCCACTATCTCACGCGTCTTACCAGAATTTGAGATAAAGAGCAGCAAGTCATTCTCCTGTAAGATACCTAGGTCACCATGTTGAGCCTCGCTTGGATGAAGAAACACTGCAGGGGTACCCGTAGAACAAAAGGTAGTGGCTATGTTCATGGCTATCTGCCCAGCCTTCCCCATACCTGATGTCACCAATTTGCCTTTCCGTACGTGTACATGTTCCACAATCAAATTCACTGCCTCGACAAATCCATTTGTCAGAGGTATGTTCATTATTGCCTCTGCCTCTTTACACAGCAAATCCTGCATGGCAGTAAATTTTTCTTTCTCCATGATTGTTATTTTTGGCGTAAAGATAATGCAAAGCAAACTTATAAACAAAGTTTTCTTTGTTTTTACGCTCAGTTTATGCTATTTTTGCAGCCTTAAAAGATCGTTTACATGGAAACAGAGCACTACGTTACCAATATCTTATCCAATGGACTGAGGATAATCCTCCAACAAACCTCTTCTCAGGTAGCCTATTGTGGTTATGCTGTCAATGCAGGCACACGCGACGAAGATGCTGACACTCCAGGGATGGCGCATTTCATTGAGCACATGCTATTCAAAGGCACTACTCGACGCAAAGCGTGGCACATCCTTAACCGCATGGAACATGTAGGAGGTGACCTCAATGCTTTTACCAATAAAGAAGAAACGGTGGTCTATTGTTCTTTCATGAAACAGGATTTCAGCCGTGCTGCTGAACTGCTCACCGATTTAGTTTTTCACTCAGTATTCCCACAACATGAGATAGAAAAGGAATGCGAAGTCATTATTGATGAAATAAAGATGTATGAAGACACACCTGCTGAACTCATTTTCGACGATTTTGAGGACCTCATTTATGCCGGTCATCCTTTGGGACGCAACATTTTAGGTAACGCAGAACGACTACATAGTTATGGGAAAAACCACGCCGATGCATTCTTCCATCGTTATTACAAGCCCGATAACATGGTGTTCTTTGTTATGGGTAACTATACAATCGAGCAGGTAGTCAAGGAGATTGAAAAAAGGACTTATGACATTTCTGGACTTCCAGTCGCCATGCACCGGCAACAACCAGCACTTTGCAGTGCCAGACGACTGAATGTCAACAAAAACTACCATCAGGCACATATCATGATTGGTGGTCGTGCCTATGATGGAAAGAGTACTAAACGTGTTGCACTTAACCTTATCAATAACATCTTAGGTGGCCCTGGGATGAACAGTCGTCTTAACATCGCCCTGCGTGAGCATCGTGGATTGGTATATGAGATTGAATCTAATTATACACCTTATACTGATATTGGTACTTTTTCCATCTATTTCGGTTGCGACCACGATGATGTAGATCGTTGCATTGAGTTAGTTCTCAAAGAACTGAAGCAGTTTCGTGACCAACGCCTCAGCGATAGTCAGCTACGTGCAGCCAAGAAGCAACTCATTGGACAAATTGGTGTCAGCTCCGATAACAACGAGAACAATGCTTTAGGTATGGCAAAGACTTTCCTTCACTACAACCGCTATATCACCAGTGAGGAGGCATTCAAAAACATTGAGCTACTCACTGCCGATTTGTTGCAGGAAGTAGCTCAAGAAATCTTAGATGAAAAAAATCTCTCTATTTTGTGCTACGATCGATAGCCTTGCGAAGTTTGCCAACAGCTTGTTCCAAAGATTCAGTTGGCTCAATAATGTTATAATCTTCCCAGAAAGCCTCATCGTAAAAGTCAAGTACTTTGTCTGATAGCACATCGCTATTATGGAATGATTCCTTATACGGCACCCACTCTACAGGTTGGTCCACACGGTTGGTTACCACCATCTCTGACACCACTGTATAATTGGTTGCAAAAAGTTTTCGTTTCCAATCACAGCGGAACTTAAACTCTGCTCTAATATAATTCAAGAAATAACGACCATCCTGATAGCGATAGGTTACCAAATAACTCAGGCTCTGTGCACGAAAACGCATTGATGCCGGTTTCTTGCGTAGCATCTGTTTGGTCACCTTATCTGGGTCGCTCGTATCTAAGGCAAACTCAATTCTACTAATACCCAAACTCTCGCGGTCTATGTAGATGGTTCCTACATAAAGCGGGAAGTCCAGCATCACAGGTTTGGGCTTAAAGTCTATAGCATACTGCACACGATCATCTATCGTCACATAGTCCTTGAAAGAATACTCATACATCTCCTGGTATTCTGGTTCCAACAGTATGTCGGGATTTTTCACGGCATCCACATAGGTGGCAAGGTTAGGACCTCCCTCCAATTTTACGCTGAGTGTATCTTTTAAGTCAGGACTTGCCACGCTGCGGCTCTTGGCAATACGCACTCTATCTCTAAAGATACCCTGCGAGTAGTTGGTCTTGAAGGCCTCCGTCACAGCCTCTGAAATGGTGATATATCTATTACGCTTCTGTACCGTTTCACGATAGAACATATAGTTCAATGTTGGCACAGGACTATAATTCTGCTTTACCTTCCACATGGCATCCTCCACTAACTGGCGGGCATTTACCGGACTCACAACAATCTCATTCAGTCTAATTGAGCTCTGCGACAAGAAAAACTCATTACCCGTACTGGCTAATGGATCTATCTCTACTTGATTAGAACTATAGCCCAAATAAGAGAACTGCAGAAATACCTTTGTACCTGGGTCTTTGAACTTTAGTGTGAACGCTCCATCTTGGTTAGTCACTGTACCTATATTGGTGCCTGGCAAATAAACGTTCACGTATTCGAGTTTACGGTGTGATTTCTGGTCTTTCACCACACCACTCACAGTAATCATATTTTCATTCATCCGTTCTGTAATGGCTTGTGCCAAAACGGAAGTGGTATAGCTTACCAATAGCAAGCAAACTATCCACATCTTTAATTGTATGTGCATCCAAGTCTTCATAGCCATGTAGTTTTGTTACCTATCTTTTGGCAAATGTACTGTATTAAATCGAGAATTCAAACTAAATTCACAACCACAATACTGCTGATTATAAAAATTATACTCTTTTAGCAACTGGTTACGTCGCTCCTGCAAACCACCCTTACGCCAATTCTGCTCCCAAAAAGACACGCCCTCCACCTGTGAAGCTGCCCATCGTCCTGCCTCATTAATTTGCTCCAGGCTTTTCCAGCGCGAGGAAGCTAATGTAGTAGTAAACGTTGTGAATCCATATGCAGCTGCATAGCGAGCCGTCTGTAATAGACGCAACTTGAAACACTGCAAGCAACGCTTTCCACGTTCTGGTTCTTTCTCTAAGCCACAGACGCTCCTCTTCCATCCATCATAATCGTAATCTGCATCCACAAAGCTCAAACCTTGACTTGACACGAATCGCTTCGCCTCTGCCTTACGTGTCTCATATTCCGCTAATGGATAGATGTTAGGATTATAGTAGTACACAGTAGGATGTATACCATTTGCCACCAGACATTCAATGATGGCAGATGAACAAGGGGCGCAACAGCTATGCAACAATACCTTGTCCCCCTTATCTGGTGCCTCAATCTTCATCATATTATTGATTGTTTAAGTACGAGTAAGCTTTCAGGTCCCATATTAAACAGCAAATCCACAATACTCAAGTTAGGTAGAAAATCCAATGTCTCTTGAAAAACCTGATAGTACGATACCACCTTGAAATCTTTGTCCAGTTCAGCATAGTCACGCTTAGGGTGAATTACTTCCCGCAAATCTAGCACCCCCTTCTGTACAGGCATAAAATCACTCGTTCTCTCAATACAAGGTCGCATGTCAATCAGTCCGCAAATCATCACCTGTAACGCCTCGTTGAAATCCATTAAAAAATCATATCTCTTCTCATAAAAAGGGATAAAATCATCACGATAATATTCATAATAAGGAGTATTGCCATAAGCAGATTCCAAGGCATAGAGGTGTAAGTGTCGCCAATTACCATGGTCACTGATACGTATGTCCTTCGTTGGACATTTCAATGTGTCGGGTTTCACTGTTGGTACCGTCAGGGTTATCTTTCCCGAAGGACCTGCTATAATACATCTGTTGCGGTAAGTCTGCTTCATAAAATGGTCATGCTGTTCCATCCACACCTTGTCGGATGCCAGCAGGTGAGCATAATACTCTACTGGTGCCAGATAGGCGGTTGTCAGACATACCTCCCTCATCTTTTCAGTCCTTATGTACCCACTTGAACAAACGATTCCAACGAATCTTGCCATCCAGCCAATCGCGATCTTTATCGAGCGACAGCCAAATCAATATAGGCTTACCCACAACATGGTCTTCAGGAACAAACCCCCAATGGCGGGAATCGGCACTCTTGTGGCGGTTGTCGCCCATCATCCAGTAATAATCCATCTGGAAAGTATATTCGTTGGTCTTTACACCATTGATGTAGATACCATCAGCCTTGCGCTCCAGTTGATTGCCCTCGTAAGCAACAATACAACGCTCATATATTGGCAAGTTGTCATCATCCAGTTGTATGGTAGCTCCCTTTTGGGGTATCCATATTGGACCATAATTGTTACGATTCCACTTGGTATAAAGATTAAGTGGATAGAGGTCACCAATGAAATTCTCGCGTTCTGGCTCCATGACTATTTTGCTCACCAGTTTCTTGTTGCTCTGCAGGGTTGCAAGCATCTTTTTCGTCAGCGGCAAATTATAGGTAGGCGCCAGCTTACCATTCTGCAAGCGTGTGTTCAACCCCATGCTCAGCAACTCGGTCTCCCACGAGGCATCACCACTCATCTCCCATCTGTCCTCCTCACTAATGCCCAACTCCTTGAACATCTCATCAGTAATCATCGGTCCTGTGGTCTGCACAAAATAGTTCAGCTGCATATTCTCTGGGTCTTCGATCTGCTTTCCGTTCAACCACACGTGAGTATCGATGATTTGTAGCGTATCACCTGGCAGTCCCACGCAACGCTTCACATAATTCTCCCTACGGTCAACAGGCCTTACTACTATCTCACCATAGATGTGTGGATTGCTCTTTATTAACTTACTGCCCTCAGAATAGAAGATATCGTAGGCTGTGCGTTGCTGCTGGCGAGTCAGGGTTTCCATATCCACTCGCTCACCATAACGACGTTTTCCTTCCATATAGGCCAAAGTGTAGAAGTCTGTCTGTTGGAAATTCAGTGCTACAGTATCACCTGCAGGGAAGTTAAACACTACGATGTCGTTCAGTTTCACCTTCTGCCACCCCGGGGCACGTTTATATTTCCATTGAGGCCAATCCACATATGATTTCATGTTGGTACCAGGAATGGTGTGTTGCGTCAATGGAAGCGATAGCGGTGTATTTGGCACACGAGGGCCATAATTTGCCTTGCCAACGAACAAATAGTCACCCACCAACAATGATTTCTCCAACGAAGATGAAGGAATCTGATAGTTCTGAAATATGTAGAGGTTCACGAAATACACTGCCACCAGGGCAAACACTATGGCATCCACCCAACTCATGATTCCTCGTGCTGTGTCATTCTTCCATTCATGCCAGAAACCCCAGGGTATTATTTTAGTGATATAAGCATCAAAGATGAACGGCACCACCAATAGCCCCCACCAACTCTTTATCCAACACAGAAACAACAGGTAGAGTACCACGGCGATGGTCATTACCACCCATTGTCTTTTTGTTGCGTCCTTTATTTTTTGCATAATCATCAATTAAAATCCATAAACATCCTTATAATAATCCTGTATGGTCAGCAAACCCTGTTGGTTCACCGTCCACTCTGCTGCCAACACAGCACCCAAAGCAAAACCCTTGCGGTTATGTGCGTCATGAGTAATCGTAATCAGGTCGGCTTCAGAATCATAACGCACGGTGTGTATGCCCGGCACCTCGCCACGTCGAATATGATCCACACGTAACAGTTTCTTATCAGTAGTATCTTCTGCCCATGCCTCTTTGCGATCGATGTTGCTCACAATATCATCTGCGAGCGTGATAGCGGTACCACTGGGGTGATCCAACTTATGAACGTGGTGCGTCTCTTCCATCTCTACATCATACAGTGGGAAGTGGTTCATCACCTTGGCCAAGTATTTGTTCACAGCAGCGAATATGCCTACACCAATTGAGAAATTAGATGCCCAAAGCAATGTCCGGCCTTCTTCCTCACACATACGGCGCACGTCATCACCATGTTCTTTCATCCATCCCGTGCTACCACTCACCACTTTTACACCTTGTTGCCATGCTTTTAGATAATTGCCGTAAGCTGCCTGTGGGGCAGTAAACTCTATAGCCACATCAGCACTCCTAAAAGCATCAGAGTCAAAATCCTGCTGATTGCCTATATCAACTATACATACTATCTCATGTCCACGATCTTTGGCAATCTGCTCTATCATCTTGCCCATTTTGCCATAACCTATCAATGCTATTTTCATAAATATCTGTGTCGTTTATAAATTATTATTATTTTTATTTGGTGCAAAGTTAATCTTTTTCTTACATTTGCCATCAAATTAAAGCATTCTTAACAATGGAACAGCTATTACATTTCGCTTGGAAACACAAAATCTTTCCTCTCTCAGGGCTCAAAACCACTGATGGAGAGACAATAGAGGTCATCGATGCAGGTTTTCCCAACTCACATGCAGGTCCCGATTTCTTCAATGCCAAATTGAAGATAGGTGGTGTGTTGTGGGTTGGTAATGTAGAGATCCATGAGAAATCGAGCTACTGGTACAGTCATGGACATCACCAAAATCCTGCTTACACCAATGTTATCTTACATGTGGTAGAAGATGCCGATACCGAGATTACGCGATACGACTCGGCAGAAAAGATACCCCAATTGGAGTTTACATGTCCTGACGAAGTAAGGCGCAAGTACAACTTACTCAAGCGTACAGACACCTATCCTGCCTGCTACGCTATCTTACGTCAAATTCCAAAGATTACCATACATGGTTGGTTGTCAGCCTTGCAAGCTGAGCGATTTGATCAAAAGGCAACTATCATCAGTGAGCGACTAAAGCTATGCAAGGGCAATTGGGAGCAGGCTTTGTTCATCACTTTGGCACGCAACTTTGGTTTCGGACTAAACGGTGATGCATTCGAAGCATGGGCTAAGCGCATTGACCTAGCTGCGGTGGGGAAACACAAAGATGATATTAAGCAAGTAGAAGCCATCTTCTTCGGTATGGCAGGTTTGTTAGAAACCTCTTCTGACGACCCTTATTATCTGGCTCTACAAAAAGAATTCCACTACCTACGCCACAAATTCAGTTTTCCTTTACCCCTGCAAGCCGAATTATGGAAACTGCTGCGCATCCGCCCACAGGCATTTCCCCATACTAAAATTGCTCAATTGGCATTTCTCTATCAACATCAGGAGGCTCTATTTTCCAAAATCATAGAGGCAAAGGATGTAGAAACTGCCAAATCACTGTTACAAACCTCTTCCTCTGAGTATTGGAGAAATCATTATTTATTTGGTAAAGAATCTTTTATGAGTGAAAGAACGATGAGTGACAACTCGCTGAGTTTGCTACTCATCAATACTGTCATCCCATTCCTACTGGCATATGGCAAGCACAAAGGGAAAAATGAACTATGCTACCGCGCTTCTGAGTTTTTAGAGCAGCTAAAACCAGAAAACAACTTTATAACCCGTCAATGGGAACGCTTTGGCATCATTGCCGAGAATGCAGCCGATTCGCAAGCGCTCATCCAACTCCGCAAAGAATACTGTGACAAACGCGACTGCCTCCGTTGCCGCATCGGTTACCAGTATCTGAAAGAGTGGAAGGGGAGATAATACTATATGATTAATACATCGTGAACCATAGGGTAATGACTCCTAAACCTATGGGTAATGCCTGCTATCTCTATAACTAAAGTTTGCTATCATCCGAGGGAAAGCTTGCTACCAGTTGTCGCAGTATCTGCCAAGGGTCATTGCAGTATCTCCTATGGGGGTATAGGAGATACTGGAGAGAGTGATAACAGATACTGGAACGGGTGATAGCAAATACTAGAACGACCCGTAGGAGGCATTCCTTTCAGCAATAGCTCTTTTGGGAGCCTAAATCATATGATTTTTATTATTCATCGTAAAGTAAAAACGGCTTCCTTTCCTCTTTGAATTGAAGGACATCAGGTTGCCATCGGGCACGTATCTCCTCAACACTGCTGCCCTGCTCTATCATGGTACGTACCCAAGAGACACCAATGAGCTTTTCAAAGAAGTCGGTGAAGAACTTATCACCCATGCTTAAATCACGATAGGCATCAATAAGGTAACTGAGGTCGATGCCTTTATTAGCAAGATCTTCAGTACTTAGGCTGCTTAGGTCTACGCCCTGACATAGTCTGCCCTTCAAAGGGGGATTCTTGGCACCAGTACGACTCTTGGGGGTAAAAGTGAAGGAACGATTTTTAAAACCTGGATGACCATAGATTTGGAAAGGGTAGTCGGTACCCCGTCCTACACTGACGGGTGTTGCCTCAAAATAGCACAACGAGGGATAAAGATAAATGGCACGTAGGTTAGGTAAGTTAGGTGATGGAGGCACCTGGATGTCACACAACGTATGATGGGTGTAATTCTGACAAGGTACAACCTGCAACTGACACTCAGCCTTAGTGTCTAACCAACCCTTTGCCACCACCATCTGCGCCAGTTCGCCTAATGTCATACCATGCAGCACAGGAATGGGCAACCAGCCTACTCCACTCTTGTATTTCATATCTAAGATAGGACCATCCACTAGATGACCATTGGGGTTGGGACGGTCGAGGATGACAACCTGCTTGCCAGACTCGGCACAGGCAGCCATTAAACGGCACATAGTAATATAATAAGTATAGAAACGCAAACCAACGTCCTGAATATCAACCAACAACACATCAAATTTACTCATGGATGCTGCAGAAGGACGGTTGTTCCCTCCATCATAGAGAGAAAGAATTGGAATGCCCGTCTGGGCATCAATATCACTCGACACATGTTCACCAGCATCGGCAGTACCACGAAAGCCATGCTCAGGCGAAAAGACAGCAGTGACCTGCTTACCATCGCGCAAAAGACAATCGACCAAATGTTCGCCAGATGGCAACAAGGCTGTATGATTGCCAAAGACTGCCACACGCTTACCTTGTAGCAGGGGATAGTAAAGATCGGTACGGGCATCACCAGTGATAACGGCACTATCGGACATCACAACTACGGAAGGCCCTGACGGTGTAATGTTGGATTGTGGGGTACGTGCCTTGCAACTAGCGCAAAGTAGCAAACTGACAACTATGTAATAATAGATGGCTTTCATAAAAGTGATGTTTTTACAAAGATAGTGCAAGCCGAAGAAAGAACAAAATAAACATGTGTTTTATTTGTTAAGTAAACGCTTATATGTTATACATTTGTTAGACAATAATAGCAAATACGGCATTTCCTTATATCGATTATGGATTTTTTAAATGTATTATTTACATTTTTTAATGACGTTTTATGGTGGTGATATGGAAATAAACACTACCTTTGCAAAAATAATATTTGCACATCGCTCATGAAGTTAATAGTAGAAACGGGTTCGTTCTGTACAGAATGGGCTATCATAGATAACGATAAAGTGGTTGCTACTGCCAACACAGATATGGTTAACCCATTCTTGCAATCACGCAGAGAGATTAGCAGGTTGATAAGACTCAACCTGCCTGAAGATTTTTTCCATAGGAAATATGAAAAGGTGTTCTACTATGGGTCGGGGTGCAGCACAGAACATCGCAAGAAAAAGGTAGAGGCATCGCTTATCACCCAGTTCAAGGCACATGTAAAGGTAGAGTCAACCTTGCTCGCTGTAGCCAGGGGACTTTTACAGGATAAGGAAGGTATTGCCTGCGTATTGGGCAATCACTCTGGTTCGTGCCTCTATGACGGTACCATCATTTCTGAGCAGGTGTTGTCGGGTGGTTACTTATTGGGGGATGAGGGCAGTGCCATCATGTTAGGTCGTATATTCCTTGCCGATCTTTTAAAGAAAATGGCTCCAGCTGAACTGATATCTTACTTCTATCAGAATTTTAATGTGAGTGCCCATTCGTTGTTGGATTTGGTGTACGAGCACAAAGAGCCGGATAAATTCTTAGCATCGGTGGCTACTTTTTTGAAAGAATTCCAAGAAGATTCCTACGTACAGGATTTGGTAGTTAGGAACTTCAAAGATTTCTTTTCTCGCTGCGTGATACAGTATAATTATAAAAACTTACCCTTCTGTGCAGTTGGCTACATGGCGCATGACTTTAAGAGTCAGTTAGAAGATGTAGCTAAGGAGTATGGAATCAATTTAGCACCAGCAATAGAGCTAACGCCTATGAAACAGTTGCTAAAGTATCATTTGAATCACCCAGAGATATAAATAATAAAGGCTGCAGATATGCAGCCTTTATTATTTATCATAGTGCTTTCTCTTTTATCAAGTATTCCGCTATCTGCACCGCATTGAGAGCAGCACCTTTCTTTATTTGATCTCCTACAATCCAGAAAGTAAGGCCATTATCATTTGCCAAATCTTTGCGGATACGACCGATATATACAGGGTCCTTGCCTGCCAGGAACAATGGCATTGGGTATTTCTTTTCTGCAGGATTGTCCTCTATTACTAAGCCTTCAGCCTTAGCAAAGGCAGCTTTCGCCTCTTTTACAGAGACAGGACGCTCTGTCTCTACCCAAATGGCTTCAGAGTGAGAACGCAAAGAAGGCACACGTACACAAGTAGCGCTGACACGCACATCACTGTGCATAATCTTACGTGTCTCATTGAACATCTTCATCTCTTCCTTAGTATAGTCGTTCTCAGTGAACACATCCACTTGAGGAATGAGGTTGAAAGCCAACTGATACTGGAAACGCTCTACGGTAACAGGCTCACCTGCCAGCACCTGACGGTACTGCTCGTAAAGTTCCTTCATAGCTGCAGCACCAGCACCACTGGCTGCCTGATAGGTAGATACATGCACACACTTGATATGTGATAACTGTTCAATCGGCTTGAGCGCTACTACCATCTGTATGGTAGTGCAGTTGGGGTTAGCAATAATGCCACGAGGGCGTACCTTCGCATCGGGGGCGTTGACCTCGGGCACAACCAAAGGTACATCGGCATCCATGCGGAAAGCACTAGAGTTATCAATCATCACGGCACCATACTTAGTAATGGTCTCGGCATATTCCTTAGAGGTACCTGCACCAGCTGATGTAAAGGCAATGTCAACACCCTTGAAGTCGTCGTTATGTTGCAAGAGCTTCACCTCAATATCCTTACCACGGAAGGTGTACTTGCTGCCTGCACTACGGGGTGAGCCAAACAACAGTAGTTCGTCAATAGGAAAATCTCTCTCTTCGAGCACGCGTAGGAACTCTTGTCCTACTGCACCACTTGCTCCAACAATTGCTACTTTCATATCTGCTTTGTTTAGATTTTTGTGCAAAATTATAACAATTTGCTCAATATATAATACAAAGTTGGAAACTTTTTCGTTATTTTGTGTTTTGAAATTACTGCAAATGGAGTGGTTGAGCCAATATATTAGTTTCCCGATTACCGATCCCACCTGGATATTCCTGTTGGTGCTGGTGATCATATTATTTGCTCCTATTTTGCTCGACAGACTGCGCATTCCCCACATCATCGGCATGATCATAGCTGGTTTATTGGTGGGTGAACATGGTTTCAACATCCTAGCTCGAGACAGCAGTTTCGAGCTTTTCGGTAAGGTGGGTTTATACTACATCATGTTCCTGGCAGGACTGGAAATGAATATGAACGACTTTAAAGAAAACAAGTATAAAGCCCTGACCTTAGGTTTGCTGTGTTTCTTCATTCCTATCACCATAGGTTTCGTGACCAATCTGAGCATACTACATTATGGTGTGGCTACGGCAGTGCTACTAGCCAGTATGTATGCGTCGAACACACAGGTGTCGTATCCCATCACGTTGAAGTATGGCATTTCAAGTCAACGTAGCGTGAGTATTGCTGTGGGTGGCACGGCAGTGACTGACACACTTACGTTGTTGGTGTTGGCGGTGGTAGCAGGCGTTCACAGGGGCGAGACAGATGGCAGCTATTGGATGCTACTTGTGGGAAGAATCATTGTGATTGGCACTTTTATCATTATCGCTTTCCCTCGTATCGCACGTTGGTTCTTCCGCAGATACGACGAGGTGGTGATGCAGTATATCTTTGTATTGGCATTAGTATTCTTAGCAGCTGCAATGATGGAATTAGCTGGCATGGAGGGTATTTTAGGTGCCTTCCTAACGGGATTGTTACTCAACAGGATGATTCCACACGTATCGCCATTGATGGGACACCTCGAATTTGTAGGCAACGCATTGTTTATTCCCTATTTCTTGATAGGCGTGGGCATGCTCATCAATCTACAAGTGCTGTTTGGTAGCCTCAACGCCATTAAAGTGGCGGCAGTGATGATAGGGGTAGCACTGACGGGCAAGTGGATAGCATCGTTCTTAGTACAAAAGATTTTTGGTCTGAAACGCATAGAACGCAGATTGATATACGGACTAAGTACGGCCCAAGCTGCAGCTACATTGGCAGCTGTGATGGTGGGTTATAACATTGTACTGCCCGACGGCAACAGATTGCTGAACGAGGATGTGCTGAACGGCACCATACTGCTAATATTGGTAACTTGCATTGTGAGTTCGTTGGTAACTGACAAAGCGGCAAGGCGGATTACCATGGACGAAACACAACCTGATGAGCATCTGCAACGCTCAACAGAGAAGATTCTGATACCAGTGTCTTACCTTGACACTATAGATTACCTAATGGAACTGGCCCTGATGATAAGAAGTACCAAGTTCGAGGACAATATATTAGCACTGCATGTGATGACGGATGCTGGCACGGAACAAAGCGAAATGAAGGGTAGGTTGTGCCTAGAAAAGGCTGCCAAAGCAGCAGCAGGAGCTAATGTGAAACTAGTGCAGTTAAGCCGTTACGACGTGAACATCTCTTCGGGCATCATACATACCGCTAAGGAACAAGACGCCTCATGCCTAGTAGTGGGGTTGCACCGCAAGGTGAACATCATGGACTCATTCTATGGCAAAGTAACAGAGAATCTGTTAAAAAGTATACACCGCGAGTTGATTGTGGCCAAGTTCCTGATGCCGCTGAACACCATCAGACGCATTGTGGTGGCAGTGCCCCCAAAGGCGGAATATGAAGCAGGCTTCCAGAAATGGCTGCGAAATGTGTGTCGCATGGGGGCTGCGCTGGGTTGTCGTGTACATTTTTTCGTCAATGAGAAGACGACGGGCTATATTCAGAGTTTTTTGGCTACGAAATACAAGCAGACACGTACAGACTTCTCCAACTTAGAGAAATGGGACGACTTGCTGTTACTGACTGGCTATGTGAACTATGACCACCTATTGGTAATCGTGAGTGCCAGAAGGGGGTCAATTTCCTACAATCCTCTTTTTGAAGAACTTCCCAAGCAGATAAACACCTACTTCAACAACAGTAGTCTGATGCTGGTATTCCCAGACCAGATAGGCGACGAGGTGAAGGAAACTATTACTTTCTCGAAACCTATAGGTAGCAACGATGTGCAGTTGTATGAAAAGATTGGTGTCTGGATATACAAATGGTTTAAAAAACAATTATGATGATTCATGTAGAAAACATAGAAAAAAGTTTTGGTTCCTTGAAGGTATTGCGTGGCATCAGCATCGACATCAACAAAGGCGAGATTGTAAGCATTGTTGGCCCTAGTGGTGCAGGCAAGACCACCTTGCTACAAATCATGGGCACTTTAGACACACCTGATGCAGGTAAGGTAATCATAGATGGTAAAGATGTAATAAGCCTGAAGGAAAAAGAGCTATCGGCTTTTAGGAACCTGCATATTGGTTTCGTGTTTCAATTTCATCAACTGCTACCAGAGTTTACTGCTATCGAAAACGTGATGATGCCGGCACTAATTGCTGGTAAAAATCGCCAGACAGCACGTCAGGAAGCAATGAAACTGCTTTCGTTCATGGGATTGCAGCAGAGGGCTGAGCATAAACCTAATGAGCTATCAGGTGGTGAGAAACAACGTGTTGCAGTGGCTCGTGCTTTGGTAAACCATCCAAGCGTAGTACTAGCCGACGAGCCTTCTGGCAGTCTAGACTCACAGAATAAACTGGAGCTGCATCGATTGTTTTTCGATTTGCGTGACCGACTTGGTCAGACGTTTGTCATTGTGACGCATGATGAAGCGTTAGCGCAAATGACAGACAGAGTTATCCATTTGAAAGACGGATTAATCGAAAGATAAATAGTGTGAGATTCGTTCTAAGTCCGCCTCTGTGAACTCTTCGTAAAGAACAAAAGGTTTGAGACTGGTTAAGTTGCCATGTTTGCGGCGATGTTCTACTATGGCCTTGGCTTGATAGAAGTTGATGTAAGGATGACGACGAAGGCGGTCGGCACTACTATTATTGACAGCTAATTTACGAATATCAGCCTCATCAATACTAAACCATGACAATAATTGACTGGCATCTAAATTTATCTCTCTTAGTTGCTCTACTTCAAAAAAACCTCCTAACTGATTACGATAGTTCACAATCATACGGGCTATAGCACTGCCTATACCAGGGATCTTCTTTAGTTCTGTAGTATCAGCTTTGTTCAAATCAACCACTGTTCCAACCTCATATTTCTCAATCTTTTCATAACGGGGCAGCGTGTCTATGAGCAAAGAACGAACTGTATCTTTTTGTACACGTGCAGGTCTTTCTTTCTGACGAGGTTTCGAGGTATAATGCTGAGCTCTTGAATGACGCATGTACTGTGCGTCATTACGTTGGTTTACATAGCGTCGAGAACGACGAGCCGCAAGACTATCTCGTTGTTGTAAAGAGTCGGCAAAAGCTTGCAATGCTGTCTCATCAGTAGGAAGGATACCAGACTTTTGAGTTCGCTCAATGAAGAAAGTGGCACTAATGGTCAATACAATGAGGGTGAGCAATACGATGATGGCACGCTTCTCTTCGGGGCGGTAAAAATGATAATCTTTAATAAACTGCCACATAAGGCTAGCAGGTTACAAGATGCCTAACTCATTGATAAAAACGAAGCCGATGCCTATTGGAGCCACTACACGCAAGATAAAGACAATGGCCTTATAGATAAACAACGGCAAATGACCTCCACTATTAAGCTCGTCGTGAAGGATCTTCTTATCGAGATACCACCCAGTAAAAATAGAAATAAAGAAACCGCCGATAGGCAACATCAGTTTGGCAGTGACAAAATCAAAGATATCAAACAGATTCATGCCAAAGAACGTGTATTCTTTACCAATGCCCATTGACAATGCACAGAAAATGCCAATGACACCACATACCAAAGTGACAAGCCATGCAGCCTTGCGACGGCTCATCTTGAATTCCTCATGCAGATAGACTGTCACCACTTCATGCATGGAGATGGTGGAAGTAAGGGCGGCCAACGCTAACAACAGATAGAATGCCGTACTAAGAATATAGGTTAGCCAAGGCAAACCAGCGAAAGCTTGGGTAAGCACATTGGGCAAGGTGATAAACACCAGACTAGGACCTGCATCAGGCTGAATTCCCACCGAAAATGCAGCAGGGAAGATAATGAGACCTGCTAATATAGCTACCAAACTGTCAATAGTAGCTACATTAAGAGCGGTCTTAGTAAGATTGGTGTCACTTTGGAAATAGGAAGCATAGGTGCAAAGGCAACCCATACCTAAACTCAATGAGTAGAAAGTCTGTCCCATTGCAGAGAGCAACACGCCTGGATTGACCTTATTGAAATCAGGCATAAACAAAAACTCCAAACCTGGCCCAGAGCCTGGCAGCATGATGGAACAAATTGCCATAATGATAAGCAAAATAAAAAGTACAGGCATGAGAATCTTTGCTGAACGTTCTATTCCTTGCTGAACACCTTTAACAATAATGTAATGGGTAGCAAACAAAAACAAAGCTAGCCATAAAGCAGGACGCCATGGACTCGCAGTAAAGGTGTTGAACGATTCGGTAAACTGCTCAGGAGTCTTGCCAATAAAAGCATTACCAGCAGCCTGCAAGAAATATTCAAGTGTCCAACCTGCTACCACAGCATAGTAACTCAAGATAAGAAAACCCGTAAGAACGCCCCATCGACCTACCCATTTCCATTGAGTGCCTGGGGCTAGTATCTGATAAGCCCTTGCTGTGTTGGAACGAGAATGACGACCAATGGTAAACTCAGCAATCATTACAGGAATACCAAAGAAAAGGATACACCCTATATAGATGAGGATAAATGCAGCACCACCATCATTCCCTGTCTGATATGGGAAACGCCAGATGTTACCCAAGCCTACGGCCGAGCCTGCCGCTGCCAAAATGGCTCCTATCTTGCTACCAAAGTTTGCCCTACTCTCGTCACTCATAAAGCATATAAAATGTCAATTATTGCTTATCTCTATCATTTAAGGCACAAAAATACACAATTATTCGTATTTTTGTGCCAGAATTATAAAGTTTTTACTTATGAAAGCATTTGTCTTACGATATCCATTCTCAATCGCCATCATTTTGCTGGTAACATTCCTTTCTTTTTTCAAGCCACCATCGACAGACCTAGATAATGTGCCAGGCATTGACAAGCTAGTACATACTGGTATGTATTTCGTGATGGCAAGTCTATTGTGGTGGGAGTTCTACATAGGTCAACAAAAAACCAACGCCCCCATGTGGCATGGGTGGGTAGGAGCTCTCCTCTGTCCACTTGTGTATGGTGGCGTGGTGGAACTTCTACAAGAATATTGCACAGCATATCGTGGTGGCGAATGGTTAGACTTTGCTGCCAATTCTGCTGGAGTAATCATCGCTGCTGTAGCCGCGATGTTTTATCGCAAATATGCGATAAAACATAACCACTAAACGGTTAACCCCTATAATAGTTCAGGCAATGTAAATAGCTTCGTACCATTAGATCCCTTAATAAGGATAGTCTTATGCTGCGGCGGTTGCTGCTGAATGAAAGCCGTCAGAGCGGTAATGTCACTGAAACAACGGAAAGACGTACCCGTTTTGATGAACTCCTCACCTACTAACAACACATCCTTGAAACCATACTCTTGAATAAGTTGAACAATCTGCTGGTGTTCTTTAACGCTATCAGCGCCCAATTCACGCATCTCACCTAATATCAACATCTTGTTACTGGCCTCTATGAGATGAAAATTGTCTAGTGCGGCTTTCATGCTAGTAGGATTGGCATTGTAAGCATCGACTACCAAGGTGTTATGTTCTGTTTTGGTAAGCTGAGAGCGATTGTTATGAGGTTCATATGAACGCAAGGCCTCACAGATATCATCGGGAGACACCCCAAATCTCACACCTATAGTGATGGCTGCTAACATGTTACTAAGATTATATTCGCCAATGAGGCGGGTCTGAACATCATGCCATGAACCTACCTCACCAGAAAGAGGAATCTCGTCTCGCCAATGGAAATGCAGGAAGGCAGAATGATCTGCTATCTCACCACGTATTGAGATTATGTACTTATTTTCTGTCACTCCATAATAGATAATCTTTTGCAAAACATCCATCCCTCTTTCTGCTATCATTTGCATTAGATCATCACTGTCTGCATTGACAATCACCTCTCCTTTAGTAGCTTTAATGAAATCGTATAGTTCACCTTTGGTACGCTTTACCCCTTCGAACGAACCAAAGCCTAGTAGATGCGCCCTACCCACATTGGTGATTATACCTATATTGGGTTCAGATACATTTACCAACTCCTGGATGTCACCAGGATGACTGGCTCCCATCTCCACAATGGCTATTTCGTGTTCTGGTTTTAAACGAAGTATAGTAAGAGGCACGCCAATACTGTTATTAAGGTTGCCCTGAGTGTAAAGTACATTGTATTTCTTAGAAAGCACAGAAGCAGTGAGCTCTTTAGTAGTTGTCTTGCCATTAGTGCCGGTTATGCCAATAACAGGAATTCCTGAACCACTGGATCCAAGTGGCCTACCTAACTGACGACGATGGTAGTTGGCTAGCTGTTGCAAAGTCTGCAAACAGTTATCCACCAAAAAATAGCGCTTATCGCCTTGAGGCAGATAGGCAACCTCATCAATCACAACATACTTGCATCCTGCCTGGAGTGCCTTAGCAGCAAACGCATTACCATTGAAATTTTCACCTTTAAGGGCTATAAAAAGCGAATCCTGAGGGCAGTTACGGCTATCGGTGGTTACACAACTGCATTGCAGAAATAACTGATATAGATTTTCTATCATATTTTCTTGGGGTTATTTCATGCAAAAATAACGTTTTTTCCTTACATTTGTAGTCAAATGCACAGAAAGTTATGTTTACAGGAACAATAAACGTAAATGGACAACTATTTGACCTCGCCACGCCAAAGGTGATGGCCATTTTGAACCTAACGCCTGATTCTTTCTTTGAAGGTAGCAGAATGCAGACTGCTAAACAAGTGGCACAAAGGGTGACACAGATGTTGGCTGAAGGGGCCGACTTTTTGGATGTGGGAGCCTACTCATCACGCCCATGGGCAGATAACGTACCTATGGAGGAGGAAATGAGGCGCCTACGTGAGGGACTGACTGTTTTGCGTAAGGAAGCGCCTGATGCCATTGTTTCTGTTGATACTTTTAGGGCTGATATAGCTCGAATGTGCATTGAGGAGTTCGGAGTGGCAATGGTGAATGATATCTCTGGAGGGGAGTTGGACAATCAGATGTTTGACACTATAGCTCGTGCGCGCGTACCATATATAATTATGCATATGCAAGGAACGCCTCAGAATATGCAACAGGCTCCCCATTATGAGAATGTGTTAAAAGAGGTAATGCTTCACCTAGCAGAAAAAGTGGAGAAACTTCATGAGATGAAGGTGAATGATATCATCCTTGACCCTGGATTTGGCTTTGGCAAAACACTGACACACAACTTTGAACTGCTGGCGCATCTGAATGAGTTCGACATCTTTCAACTTCCCATCTTAGTAGGTATATCACGAAAATCAATGGTATATAAGACACTGGGCATCACTCCTCAAGAAGCCCTAAATGGCACTACCGCGTTACATACCATTGCCTTAAGCAAGGGGGCCAATATCCTGAGGGTACATGATGTGAAAGAGGCCGTAGAAACCATCAAACTATGGCAGGCTGTCAACAAACATGAGTTTAACCAAGATAATTGAAATAGTATAAGATATGTTTTTCCAATTTGGCATTAAAGATTTAATTGACATCTTGCTGGTAGCAACCTTGTTGTACTACCTTTATAAACTGATGAAATCAACAGGCTCAATGAAAGTGTTTATAGGTCTGATGATATTCGTGCTATCTTGGCTTGTAGTTACCCAAGTATTGGAAATGAGGTTATTGGGGTCAGTTTTCGACAAACTGATAAGTGTGGGTGTGATAGCTATTATTGTGCTCTTTCAGGAAGAAATTCGTCATTTCCTTTTCTCATTAGGTTCACACCATAGTGCCAGCGCCCTGGTAAAGCTATTTTTCGGCAGCAAAGAAAACCAAAGTACACATGAGGATGTACTGCCCATCGTGATGGCTTGCCTAAACATGTCCAAAGGGAAGGTAGGAGCATTAATAGTAATAGAACGCAATGTACCACTTGACAATATCGTACGTACGGGCGACACCATTGATGCCAATATCAATCAACGCTTGATTGAAAACATTTTCTTCAAAAATAGTCCGCTGCATGACGGAGCGATGGTAATTAGTCATAAACGCATTAAAGCTGCTGGTTGTATCCTGCCAGTAGCGCATAATTTGGATATACCTAAGGAGTTGGGATTGCGTCATCGTGCCGGCATGGGTATTTCACAAGAGACAGATGCTTTGGCCATTATTGTAAGCGAGGAAACGGGTAGTATATCAGTAGCAAAAAAGGGAGAGTTCTATCTTAAACTGAATGCTGAAGAGTTGGAGAGATTACTAACAACAGAAGATTAATAACCAATAAAAAAGGCTGCGAAATGCAGCCTTTTTTAATCCGTTCAACTAGCTTATCTTGTACGAGTACGAGTACGAGAAGTGTTTGTATTGGTAGTAGTTGTTGTACTACTGCCTGAAGTGTTGCTATTACTGCGAACTCTTGTACCAGTAGTAGAAGTAGCAGGAGTAGTAGAGTTACTATTACTGCGAACCCTTGTACCAGTAGTAGTCGTAGAAGGAGTTGTTGTGTTACTATTCCTGCGAACCCTTGTACCGTTTGTGGTAGTAGAAGGAGTCGTAGAGTTGCTATTACTGCGAACCCTTGTACCAGTAGTAGAAGGTGTAGTAGGAGTGCCAGTATTCGTATTGGTTCGAACATTGCTGTTAGTACGAGTACGAGTAGCTGGTACAGCAGTACCGTTAGTGGTTGCCCTCTCTGAGTTCAAGTTAGGATTAACACGTACAGCGTTCACTTTCTGGTTAGCAGTTTTGGCATCAGTACGTACCCTATTCTCAAATACAGAATAGTTTTGGTTGCCCACTACTGACTTCACCGCACGGGTATATTCCTTTGCTGCAGCCTGAAGGTCGCGCTCAGTCATATTCACGTCGTAGTCGGAACGGTATCCACCTTGTCCACGTCCATAGTAATTACCATAACCATTGCCATAGCCTCCACCATAAGGTGGGCGGTTAGGACCACCATAGTAGCCAGGACCTACAGGACCACGTGGTGGTGGAGGAGGTCCAGGGTTGAAATTATAATAACCAAAGCTATAGTTTGGCATGCTGTGGAAGATATAGAAATACCTTCTGTTCAACTCCAGCAAGCGAGCAGCACGAGCACGGTCGAGAGCCATTTCCAACACCATGCGATTGGTGATAGCATCAATCACACTGGCATTGTAGATATAACGATAACCATTGTTAATGATGATATACTCTTGAGTATAACCATAATTATAGTCGTTATATCCATATCCGTCATAGGTGTCATAAGGGGTTACGCATCCAGTAAGTGCGAAGCCCATAGCTAATGCAAATAAAACCTTCTTCATATCTATGCCCTTTCCTTACTTTAAATGGTTATTGTTTTATTAGATAATGAGAGGAGAATAATAATACTGCACAAGATTTTGATTTTTCTTGTGCAGTATGTTACATTTTTGTCTTAAGAGTTAACAATATTTTCGGTATCCTCAGCAATCATTAACTCTTCGTCAGTTGCCAAGATTACTACCTTTACCTTAGAGTCAGGAGTAGAGATAACACCCTCTTTCCCCCTTACAGTAGCAGCATTCAATGCTGGATCCAGCTTCACGCCCAAGAACTCCATGCCCTGTAGCGCATTGGCACGCATACTGGCCTGGTTTTCCCCAACACCACCAGTAAAGACAATCACATCAACGCCTCCCAAGGCAGCTGCATATGCACCAATATACTTTTTGATGCGGTAGTTATACATCTTGTCGGCGAGGATGGCACGTTGGTTACCTTCTTTTTGAGCCACTTCAAGCTCGCGCATATCGCTTGATACGCCTGTTATACCCATCATACCACTCTTCTTATTCAAGATATCACTCATTTGAGCAGCATTCACACCCAACTTGTTCTCCAAAAATGTTACCACACCACCATCGATATCGCCGCTTCTTGTACCCATAATAAGACCTTCCAGTGGGGTGAGACCCATAGAAGTATCTATCACCTTTCCATCCTTGATAGCTGCAATGGAAGCACCATTACCGATGTGACAAGTAATGAGTTTCAAACCTTCTTTCTTGATACCTAGAAAATCACAAACATATTGCGTGATGAAACGATGAGAGGTGCCGTGGAAACCATAGCGACGGATTTTATATTTCTCGTAAAACTCGTATGGCAAAGCATACATAAAAGCGTAGTCAGGCATCGTCTGATGGAAAGCTGTGTCGAACACACCAACTTGAGGCACATTAGGCAGAATAGCTTTAACAGCATTCACACCTTTCAGATTGGCAGGATTGTGTAACGGCGCAAGGTCGTTGCAAGCCTCAAACTCCTTCAATACTTCTGGCGTGAGCAACACAGACTCCGTAAAATGCTCTCCACCATGCACCATGCGGTGGCCTACCGCATCAATCTCGTCATAACTCTTGATGGCTCCATACTGAGGATCAATCAAAGTTTGGAGAATCAACTCAACACCCACTGTATGCTCAGAGATATCTTTATGTACAATTTTCTTCTCACCGTTAGGCAACGCAAACTTCAAGAAAGAATCAGCTAAGCCGATTTTCTCAATTCCGCCAGAAGCGATGACGGATTTATCTGACATGTCAAACAATTTGTACTTGATTGACGAACTACCACAATTTAATACTAATATCTTCATTATTATATATTATTTAAAATTACTTTTTAGCGGCCTGTGCCTGACAAGAGGTAATGGCTATCATATAAAATACATCGTCAATCGAGCATCCGCGGCTTAGGTCGTTGACAGGACGAGCGATACCCTGCAAAATCGGACCGATGGCCAACGCATCACCCAAACGTTGTACTAACTTATAGGCAATGTTACCTACTTCCAAATTGGGGAACACTAGTACATTAGCATTGCCTGCAATTTCGCTTCCAGGTGCTTTCTTCTTACCCACAGATGGCACCAAAGCAGCATCAGCCTGCAACTCGCCATCAATTTTAAGTTCAGGAGCCATTTCTTTTGCCAACTTAGTTGCTTCTAATACCTTATCAACTACCTCATGTGATGCTGAACCTTTTGTAGAGAAACTGAGCATAGCCACTCTTGGGTCAACAAAACCACCTACCGCACGAGCTGTTTCAGCCGTACATACTGCAATCTGAGCTAGCTGATTGGCATCAGGCATTGGGGTAACAGCTACATCACCTACCACCAACACACCATCTTCACCATATTGAGGTTGTTGAGTAATCATCAGCATAGCACCACTTACACAAGTAATTCCCGGAGAGCACTTAATGATCTGCAGAGCTGGGCGAAGCGTTTCTCCAGTAGTACTCAAAGCACCTGAAATCTGACCATCTGCATCACCAGTTTTGATAATCATGCAGCCCAGATAAAGGGGATTCTTAACTAACTCACGAGCTTGCTCAATGGTCATTCCTTTTTTCTTACGAAGTTCTGTCAACAATGTAGCATATTCTTCTGCCTTAGGGTTGTTCAATGGATCAATCAATGTTGCCTTACCAATGTTTTTCAAGCCAAACTCATCAGCCATGCGGTGAATCTCTTTAATGTCACCTATCAAGATGATGTCGGCAATGTTTTCGCCCAAAGCACGATCGGCAGCCTTCAAGGTGCGCTCTTCTGTAGCTTCTGGTAGTACGATGCGCTGGCGGTTAGCCTTAGCGCGCTCAATGATACCTTGGATTAGTTTATTCATAGGTTTTCAGATTTTGTTAAATGTTTAGGTGCAAATATAATAATTATTGTGCAATTCACCTTACAAAAGCAGCATGTTTTCTGTCCACCAAATAGATTGTTGAATATTTTAACAATTTGTGACAATATTGGATAGATAAAAAAGGAGTGACATCTCTCAAAAATGCCACTCCTCTCTATAGTTATAATTTCTTTCTCCTAATCATTAAGTTCATCTAATACATTTGCACTAACTTTAAACTTAATGGTCACACGTTCAGGAATATCATGATACTCACCGTTACGAGGATCACGTCCTGGACGTCTAGGCTGACGATGAGGAATGAATTTACCAAAATACTGTAGTTTAACCTCCTCACCCTCGCACATCTTGTCAATAACCAGCCTGTTATATTCATCTACAAAGGCTTTTGCTGCTGTGTCGGTGATTTGTAATCGACGTGCTAATTCTTTTACAAAACTAAATTTATTCATATTTTTGATCAGTTGTTGTTTCTCTCTAAATACTTATCATCAAATATTGTTACAAATATACGCTATATATACTTTTGCTAATCTAAACAAATGCAAAAAAGTTTCAACAAACCATAATATCGCAATAATGCCATAGAAAAAAGTCATCTATAAAGATATTTATTATAGGTTTTTTGCCTAAATAAAAACAATTTCTTATATCTTTGTCAACAAACTTTAAAATTAAAAATCAATAATCCTATGAAAAAGTTATTTGTTGCGATGATGCTGGTAATGGCAGTTTGCCAAATTAATGCCCAGCAAGCTAAGTATGTTTTTTATTTTATTGGCGATGGCATGGGCCTAAATCAAGTAAATACAACGGAAATGTATCTGGCGGAAGTTGAAGGTCGCATCGGCATTAAACCATTGTTGTTCCCATCATTCCCTGTGGCAAGCTATGCTAACTCGCATTCGGCTTCCAACTCGATTACAGACTCGGCTGCAGGTGGTACTGCATTAGCTACGGGTACAAAAACTTACAACAATGCTATGGGTGTAGATGCCAACAAAAACCCCGTAGAATCATTAGCTGAGAAGGCTAAAAAAGCTGGTAAGCGTGTAGGTATCACTACTTCAGTGAGTATTGACCATGCGACTCCTGGTTCTCAATATGCTCACGAGGAGCACAGAAGCATGTATTACGAAGTAGCGAGTTGGTTACCTAAATCAAATTTTGATTTCTTTGCTGGCAGTGGCTTCTTAAGACTCGACAAGACTTATGGTGGCAAGGATGCACCTAACCTTTTCCCTATTTTCGAAGAGGCAGGTTACACGTTAGCTCGTGGCGTGAATGATTATAAAGCAAAGCGTAATGGCGCCAAGAAAATGATTCTGATGGAAAAGGAAAATGCAGACCAAGCAAGTTTGCGTTATGCGATTGACCGTCAGCCAGGTGACTTGACATTGGCTGAAATTACTGAGAGTGCCATTGACTTCTTAATGAAAGAGGATGCCAAGAAAGGATTCTATTTGATGATTGAAGGTGGAAAGATAGATTGGGCAAGTCATGCCAATGATGCAGCCACCATGGTGCATGAACTAGAGGATATGGATAATGCCGTAAAAGTGGCCTATGAATTCTATAAGAAGCATCCGAAGGAAACTTTGATTGTGATTACTGCGGACCATGAAACTGGTGGCTTATCAATGGGACGCTCAAGTGGCGGTTATACCCTGAACCTGAAGGCTCTGTCTTACCAAAAACAGTCAATCGACGTGCTGTCACGCTATATCACCGACCTGCGAAAGGAAGGAAAGACGACTTGGGAAGATGTAAAGGCGCTGTTAGGCGAGAAGATGGGCTTCTGGAAGGAGTTGACTATTACATGGGAACAAGAAAAGCAGTTACGCGACTGTTTCGAGGAAACTTTCACCAGAAACAGAACCAAGTTTGATGAGAACATGTATTCACGTACTGAACAGTTAGCTACTGTAGCAAAGAACGTGATGGCTGAACAGGCTCACTTGTTATGGTCATCTGGCAGCCACACAGCAGCATACGTGCCTGTGTATGCCGTAGGAGCTGGCGCTCAGGAATTTGTTGGCCACATGGATAACACAGAGATTATCCGAAAGGTCGCCAAAGTATCAGGTATTAAGTGGTAATAACGCCATTTCGAATTCTTTTAACGAGGGTGTGCCAAAATGAGCACATCCTTTTTTGTCCTATTTACTATAAAAAACAATATAAAAGCTGGCGTTTTTTATTAAAACTCTTGCAGGTTTTATGTTTTTTTCCTTACTTTGTAACAATTTAGACTAATTTTCATTAATGAAAAACACATAATATGAATGAAAAGCTAAAAACCATTGCAAACTCTTACGCTGAGGATTTTTGCAGCGATGCTATCTATCCTGCCCATTTGTTTAAAGCTATCCTTCACCAAGAGATTGGGTTAGTACGCTTTATTGAAAAAGATTTAGATAAAGACTACTACTACTTGCAAGACTGGGCTGACATTCAGATGCAGTTGGCTCCTAAAGCTGTACGCCCTATGCGCGACTTGGATTATAGCGAAGAATCTCAAGCAGTTATAGACGAGGCAAAGAACTACATGGTAAAATTTGGACTAGATGAATGTTCTGACGTTTGTGTGCTTGCTGCTTTAGTGACTCCTGGTGTGGGATTCACTTTCGACCAACTTAAGACATTGCCTTTAACTCCATCTGATATCAGTGGCAAAATGGGAGGAGGTGTAAACGTGGAGGCTCCTTATATGGAAGGTACAGAACTGACCAAGCGCACTCCCGCTGCAGGAGGCAAAGGGAACCTTGCTAAGTATTGTACAGACAAAACAGCTGTTGCCCGTTCAGGCAATCTCGACAATGTTATAGGATTTGAGAAAGAAATATCCATCATTTATGAAATCTTAGGTCGAAAGACCAAGGCAAACTTACTTATTACTGGTGAAGCTGGTGTGGGCAAGACCTCACTAGTAAACGGTTTTATCCACGAACTAGCAGAAGGTCATGTTCCAGGTTTCCTCAGTGATGCGGTTGTCTATGAGTTGGATACAGCCGCATTGGGAGGTGATGCACAATACAAAGGAGAAGTCGAAGACCGCTTCAAGAGCGTAATTACTGAAATAGAAAATATGCAGAATGCCGTGCTGGTAATCGAAGCTATTGACAAGTTGTTCGATAAGCAAGGCTCGCTCTTTGGCTGCTCAACGCTTTTGAAGAATGAACTCAATAAAGGTCGCTTGCAACTGATTTGCACTTCTAGCATTGACGGTTATACCAAGAATATTGAAACAGACAAAGAGATGGTTTCTAACTTGGAAAAGATTACGGTAGAAGAACCAACAGCTGACCAAACAATAGAAATCCTGAAAGGCATCATGCCTGCCTATGAAGAATACCATGAGCTGACCGCTGATGAAACGGTCATGAATGAAGCTATCCGTTTAGCGAAACGTTATCTTACTGACAAGTCACTGCCTGCTTCAGCTATTGGCCTGATAGACCGTACAATGGCTCATGTGAAGGTGGAGAATGATTTAGGTGACGAGGGGAAAAAGCATACTGAATTGAGGACTGAAGACCTGAGTACGGTGGTGGCAAAACAGACTGGCATCCCTTTGGGTAAAGTGCAGACACAAGAGCGTGACCGCTTGATGGGTGGTGAAGAAACGCTGAAAAAGCGTGTTGTTGGTCAGGATCATGCAGTAAAAAAAGTGCTTGATGCTGTATTTGAGGCTCGTTCTGGTTTGAACAAGAAAGGTCAGCCTATGGGTTCTTTCTTTTTCCTAGGTCCTACAGGTACAGGTAAGACAGAGTTATCAAAGGCGCTGGCAGAATTCCTGTTTGGTGATGAGAGTGCACTGTTGCGCTTCGATATGTCAGAATTCAAAGAGGAACATTCTGTAGCTTTGCTGTATGGAGCGCCTCCGGGCTATGTGGGTTATGAAGAAGGTGGTTTGCTGGTTAACAAAATCCGGCAGACCCCTTATTCAGTGGTACTATTCGATGAAATTGAGAAAGCTCATAAATCGGTGTTCGATCTCTTCTTACAAATATTAGACGAAGGCAAGTTGCATGACCGCTTAGGCCGTGTTGGTGATTTCTCTAATGCTTTGATATTATTTACTTCCAATATTGGCGCACAAACCATCGTAGAGAAGTTTAATAGTGGAGTAATACCAGAAAACAACGAGCTGATGGACATCATGCAAGGCTATTTCCGTCCTGAGTTCCTGGCTCGTCTAACTGAGATTGTGCCATTCTCTCCAATTACTGATAAGACTGTAACTGCTATCTTTGATATTCATCTTAAAGGGCTATTGAAGTTGTTGGCAGAGCAGGAGATCACTTTAGAATTGACGCCAGAGGCTCGTCAAGCCATTGCTTTACGTGGCTATAACCAACAGTATGGTGCACGTCCAGTATTGGGCATCATCCGTAAGGAACTCCGTCATCCAATATCCAAAATGCTGATTGCAGGTAAGATTAAGTCTGGCGACCATATCGTGGTTTCAGTGGATGCAGAGGGCAACCCTATCATTGAAGTGAAGAATTAGCAATTGATAATATGAATAATAATATAACATTAAATTTTTAAAACTATGGCAATGAAAGAAAACTTTATTTCCATGGCTCCAGATGAGGAGTCCAGTGCGAAAGTCAGTCTGATTGATCAGAACAAGACACTGATGATGGACCAGTACACTTCAGATGTTGAAGCTGGCGCACCTGAGTTTGTGGAAGACATCCAGAACATCAACGACGCTTTTGAGCATTTCAAGCCAAAGGTGAATGTTACATTTACTGATGAGGAGGGTGGAGCAGTAGAAGAGACTCTGCGTTTTGGTGAACTACGCGACTTTGAGGCTCAAGGTGGCAAGGGGCGTTTGGTTGAGAATAGCCCATTCCTGAGTGGCGTTAAAATGAAAATCGAGACCAATACGAAGATCCGCAAGAGTATCGAGCAAAACCGGAAGTTACGTGAAATCCTGAAAGAATCAGGCTCACGTGAGGAATTGAAGGCAATGCTGGAGTCAATGCTTGCTGAGCTGAATGAGGCGAATAAATAAAGTATTACTAGAGACATATATTATAAGAAAGGTATATTATTATGGCAGATACTGAAATGCAAAAAGCACAGGTAGCCGAACAGGCTGCTGGTGGGCTTCAAGAAAAAGTTGGACAGCAAAATGCATCCAAATTGCTGTCGGCATTTGGTGGATTTAATGCGATACGTGGCTTTATGCCAGACGCAGACAACATGAACCCTGCTAAGAAAGCAGCTAAGAACGTTTTCTTGTCTGACAAGAGGTTCAAGGGCAAGCGCGAAGATTTGGCTCGTGAAATCTCAAGGTGGTTGGAGTTATTGGATTCTGACATTGACAGTGCAACAGGTTTTGCAGATGCTTGCAAGAAAGATGAGGACAAATACACGGGCGTATTAAAGCAAGGCATTACAGATGCGCTTTATGCTACCCAAAATTTAGAGCGTTCATATCGCGAGCTTGATTCTTTCTTCAAGACTTGTGGTACAGATAAGGTTAAGAACCTACGAATCATTAATGTATTAAAAGAAGACATCGCTGACCCTGATTCTGGTTTCGCACAGGAAGTTGAAGACTTGTTGCGCAATGGCTTCGACCGTTTGAGCCTGAAAGATGCATATAGTTTGGTTTGCGTTCCTGGCGATGTATTCAAGGACAAAGTAACCCTGCTACAGTGGGCAAAGATAGCTTTCAAGTACAAAGTGATTCTTTTAACTGACCATGCTGATGAGTATTCATTCGATGATTTGAAAGACAATACCGAAGGCTATAGTGACAGCGATCAGGAATTGATGAACGTTGTAATGTGTGCTAACTGGATTGTAGGTCGTGAGGCGGAGAAGATGTCTGCTGACGAAGAAGATGCCAAAGCTTTTTATATCGCTCCTTCTGCAGCTCTTTGCGGTAAGTTGTATGACGAAACAGCTAATATGGCACAAGGTGCGGGTGGCAAGAAATATGGTACACTGGATGGCGTGAAAGGTGTAAAACTCGACTTGCTGAAGTCAGAAATTGCATCTCTGATGGACAATCAGGTAATTCCGATGGTATATAGCGAAGGTCGTGTAATGGCATTTAACAACACCACTTTATATAATGGTGACCTGGAGGCCATGAAAGAATACCCTATCGTACGCGTATTTGACTGGGTTAAGAAAGTTTTGATGAACTTCGTTCATGAAGTGGCTCTGGAGAACTGGGATCCTTACAACTCCCCTAAGAACTTGAAGGCAAAGATTCAAGAATTTTTGAATATGTATAAGGGCTATGGCAACTTGTTCCAGAACTACGAAATTGGCGAACCTCGGCAGGATCCTGTTACTAAGCGTATCACTTGCGACATCACACTGACTCCGTTCTATGCAGCAAAAAATTTCGTCATCAAGGTAGCTGCAGACAAGAAAGACAAGGAAGCTGCAATGGCAAGCGCATAATAATTAGAAACAAATCATTATATTATTAACCTTAAAAAAATAGTTATGGCAAAAACACCTGTAAAGTTGGAGATTGATGGCTATAAGGAAAGAGAAGTACTTATGGTTACGTATGAGTTTGATCAGGCAACTGATGTAGAAGGTCAGATGACAGGTATTCCTCGTGGCGGGAAAATCACTATTCGTGTGAAGGCTTTAAACGATGGAACACCTGATCTGTTAGCTTGGATGGTTGAGCGCAACCTGCCAAAGGATGGTACGATCACTTTCTTGGAAACCAAAACCGGCAAGGAGATGAAGACCATCAAGTTTTCAAAAGGTTACTGCGTTAACTTTGACGAAAAATGGGAAGACAAGATGGGTCACTATGAAGAAATCGTTGTGACTTGTCAGAAGATTGAGTTCGGCAACGTGGTTTACGAAAACGACTGGGCTTAATGGATGTCTGAAATATTATTGTTTGAATTAAGATGTTATTTAATTTGTAAATTTTTGAATTATGGCAGATAATATTAATCCCGTAATATTAGAGGTGAAGGATTTCGAACCTCGCGAAGTAATCTTGGTTGACTATAAGTTTGAACAAGCTACTGATATCGAAGGTCAGTTGGCAGGTATTCCCCGTGGCGGTAGAGTTACCATCCGCGTAAAGGCTATGAATGATGGCAATAATCAATTGCTATCATGGATGCTCGATCCAACAGGTCCTCGTGATTTCTCTGTGAAGTATAGCAACACGATTGATGGCAGTGCTATGAAAGAACTAAAGGCGACTGGCGCTTATTGCATCCATTATATTGAGAAATGGGAAGATGGCCAACAACATTTTGAAGAAATCTTGGTGTCTTGCCAGAAACTAGAGAACGGTCCGGTTTCTTACGAGAACCCTTGGAAGTAATTCTACTTTAATAGGTTTTGTCTGTTGCTTTGCATATTTAATGCAAGGCAGCAGGCATACTATGTATAATACATCATGAGACGATAGCTTATGGCATATTCCGCTATATTGAAGTTGGGAAACGACCAAGGAACAAACTCACAGGAATATATTGTGGCTGATTGCCATTGTCACTTTTCCAGAGAGTACAATCATTTGATTCCAGATTCTGACGCTCGCTGTGAAAGAATTGACCTCACAGTAATAGCTCCTAACAAAGAACAATTAGGTCTATATGACTGGTTCGTCAATGCAAGTACCCTCAACGGAAGCATTGTTTTTGAAACTGTTAGTGCAAAAGACTTATATACTCCTAAGAAAAACATAACTTTCGAAGGTGCTTATTGTTGTGCTTTATCAGAAAAGTATAAGAATGATGGTTCAGAAGCGAGAATGCTTAGTATCTCGATTGTTGCAGATAAAATCACCATCAGTGGAATCGATTTTGATAACTTTTATAAATAATACGTTGAAACATAATATATAGTTGATAGTACTATGAATGCTGTTCTCTACATTGGTGAATTTTCAGGTGATCTCAAAGGTATAACCCGCGATAATTGTTTGACATTGCAAAAGTATTCTTACTCATGCGAGCGAAGCCTAAATGATGCCAGTATTCCTTTTGGCCCTTGGTTAACCACTATCATTAATTTCACCATCCGTCTACTATTACCCGATGACAGCAAGGTATTTCATGAACGTATGCGGGTTAAAGATGCATACTCATATACTTTCCTCTATGATCCTAAATTTTCTGATACAGATGGCATTAGCTTGAAAGATTACAGTCTTGCAATGCTTGTAAAAGGACATGTCATCGACGTGGAAGAATCTTTTGATGCTTCAATTGATGCCACTGGTACTTCTAAGCAAGTAGAGGTTCATGTGAAGCTGTTGCTTGACGAAATAGTATATGTAGGCGGAGTAGATCAAAACAATAATCTAATTCAAAAGAAATTGGTGCTCAGACAGGATGAAAGCACACTAGAAGACACCAAGACTTATGCTCTTTTTATTGATCAAGATACTCCAGATTCGGGTATTAAGAACGGCATTACTTTTACTACTGGGCAGGTTATAACCATCAATGAAAGTTGGAATAAGTCGTCCTCAACAATAAATGGATCAGATAAATATCTGGTAACTAAAGTTACTAGTATAAGGGCGTTCTTAAAAACTCTCAAATACCATAAAAAAATCTATCAACCTAATAAAATAGATGTGACTATGTCTTTGGTTTGGCAGGAATCAAAGACTATGACATATCAAGTATATAATCAAATTGGTAGGTCACCAACCCTCATCAAAACTGAAATCTCGGACGACCCACCTTCTTTTGAAACACTCAAAGCTGGCTTTCTTAATAAAAAAGTAGGACTCAAACTATATGATAAACTTAACTCAATAGACAAAATTATAGCAAAGAACTACTTTATTTATCAGATGAATCCTTGCTATAGGAAGAATGCTGCAGATTCTACCATAGATTTAGAACTACATATTTACAGCCTTGACAAACTACTTACCCTCGATAAGTACAGCAAGGCATACACCGCACAAAGATTAGGAACAGACATCTTTACCCCTGAACTCAAAAATTTTAAAGTAGGGAATTTGACTGTAGAAGGTGATACTTCTAAAATGCAGTTTCTTAATCTTACTACAAGTGCCAAAGAAATGCGATTACCTTATGTTGTGCAATACAATGAAACATTTTATGATTTCATGAAACGCATTTCACAACGATATGGAGAGTTCCTTTATCATGAGGACGGCAAGCTACGATTAGGTATGGAACTTGCAGACACGAACTACTGGCTAGATAAAACTAATAATAAAATCAAAGATTGGGCTTCTTGCAAAGATTTAAAAGTCAGATATTATCAAAGTTTTTTACCTGAGGCCCTTACTGTAGAAGATGAATACTCTGCATATAATGAACGAACAGATGACAACTCTGTAGTATACTCTCCCAGAAAAACGAAGGAAAATGACGTGATTACTATTCATTTCTACAACCCAGATCCAGTATCGAGCGACGAGTATCTAGTAAAGGCAAAAAAAGATGGCGCAACCTCCTATAACAAGCAAATGCATGATTGGAAGTGGACTCGCTTTATGGAGGACCTATACAAAGCTCTAGGTGCTTCGTCACTGGCGGGCATCTTATCGAATTTATCTATTACGTGGGCATTCCGCGCTATCAAAGCTGCGAAGAATGTGAAGGATATGAATGAGTGGTATAACGAAGAAAATATAAAGCCATACGAGGGAGATAGCTACAAAGATCAGCGTAATAATGACGATAAAGAGAAATTTACTGAGGTTTCATTGTTCTCTTCTTTTGAAAACAACACAGCTTTCTCTGCAAAGTTAGGTAATGAAGTGGTGAACTTCTCTTCAGAATTTTATCAAACGGTAAGAAATATGGAGAAAAGTGTGGCGGGCAAAGCTGTATTTTTAGAGTTTGGCGATCATACTCAACTTCTCTCATTGGGTGATAAGATACATGTGGATGGGACTGACTATGTAATTGTTGAAATTGAAGGACAGTCTGAAAAAGAGAAAGATGCTTTTAACGATATACAAAAAGTTGCAGCTATACCATTGTATCAATACGATTCATCTACAATACTTGTTCCTCCTGTCATACCTATTCCGCTAATACGTGAGTCTAAACCACAACGTGCTTTTGTGGCAGTGAACATGCAGGACCCAGAAAAATTGGGTAGGGTGCGTGTTCGTTATCCATGGCAGGATCCCGATGACGCACCTACACCTTGGATCAGGGTTACAGTGCCCATGGCAACAAATGGAGGTAGCGTAAATTTCAGACCTGAGGTTGGAGATGAAGTGATGGTCAGCTATGTAGATGGTAACATAGATAAACCATATGTAACAGGCTATCTTATTTCACCTTATATCAAGCAGACCTGGGGTGCTGTGATTCCTGATAGGGGTATTATGTCGAAAAACGGTCATGCTTTGACATTCGACGATGGTCTTGACGGATTGAATTTCTTATGGGGGTGGTTACCTTTGTTCAATACTTTCAGGGATTTCATACCCGACACAGATTGGACAGATAACTTTAAAGTGACAGACAGAAATAAAGCTAGTCAGAAGATGGTTGATCTAACGGGTGGTGTGACCCTTACCGACCGTTATGGATTGTACAAAATCAGTGGCTCGTCTGATGGGCGAAACATTACCTTGCAATCCCCTATGGGAGATGTAAAAATCAATGCTTTTACAGGCATTACTATCAGCGCACCAAATGGCGATATCACCATTGCCGGTAAAAATGTGAACATCAAGGCAGGCAACAAATTGACATTGACTTCAGGTAGCAATATTAATGACCGTTTCATTAGCAAAAAGAGCTTCTTCACACAAGGTGATGGCTTTTTGGATCGCGCATTGGGTACTGTAGAAGACATTGGCTTAGGGCTACTAAATGGCGTATCTAAAAAAGCAGAGGAAATGCTCGATTTGTCATTTCTCCGCACGGTTTTAGAAGTTTTTATGCGGCCTATCGATGGTACGTTAAAGATTAAATCCACAACTTTTGTTATGGTTGAAGCAGGGCCTGGCAAAGTAGAAGTGCCGAGAGGCAGCTATGCCAAGAATCCAAAAGATTATATGAGCGATGCTGATTACGAAAACAAGACACATGTATACACAATAATGTCAAATACTTTAGCAACTGCTTCCATGAACATTGTTGATTTGGTAAACAACTTGAAGAAAGATGAAGAGGCTCTGGTTGATGCAATTCATGAGTTCAAGGATTGGCAACAGAATAATCCAGGTTCTGAAACCATTATCAATTTTAATGAAATTAGGGCTATAGCTCAAGGAAATGATGCGACACTAGTAACAAATACCCTTGAGATAACAGATGGAGACATACATGCCGATGCGGATGTGATAAAAGATCCAGATCCTTTGCCGGAGGATGATAGTCAAAAGCCAGAGGAACCTAAACAAGATTCATCGATTACAAAAGAAATGTATAAATTAAAACTTATAATATATAAAAATGAACTTGAACTTTGGGAGAAAGCGCAACAAAATCGTAAGCTTAGAGAAGATGAAAGGAATCAAAAGATCCTTGAAAACTTAGCTCTCAAGATGACTGCTATACAGAAGGCCACTTCGTTGCTACGTAAGATGCATGACTTAAAGCGTTCTGCTAATAGTTGGCGCAATTTAGTGGTAACTTATCCTGATAGTATTACAGAGGCCTTGGTCTATAAGCCTGTGTTGGATTATTTGAAAGATACTGCAGAGTTAAGTAACAACTTCCCTATTACCGTTGCCAAATCTTTGAACCTCACTGTAGAGGATACTCTCGCCAAAATTGCTGAAAATACTTGGGAAAAGGAGAAAAAGATTCTAAAACGTAAAATTGCGTATCAGTTACTACAAGAGAATGAGGTTAAGAGTTTATTCAAAATTAAAGATAACATTACTGAACCTACCGATTATGAAAATGATCAAACTTGGACTAATTTCGTTGGGGGAATTTATATAAATGATATTACATTTATATCGAAAGCAAAGGATTGGGCTATTGAACATTACGTGGAAAACTTCACAGATCTCCGTGACGTGTTTACTAAGAACAAGTTGTGGGACTCTAAGGTGAAAGGACAGATATTGTTCTCTGATAATCCTACAAAAACAGTAGCCTTCGCGCGAAAAGGAATGAATGAGCAAAGTAATATGGAGAATATCTCCTCTCGATTTGAGGCTGAAATTAAACGAATGTTGGGGGATGTGAAATAATGAGTACGGTTTTATCAGAATGGACGTCGGCACTGACTAAGCTACAGGCCAGTGTGACAAAGGATTTGGCTGAAATTCGCAAACAAAAAGCGGAAATACAGCAATTAAAAGATGATATTTACACACGTCTTTCAGAGGAATTGTATATTCACAATGACAAACGTATTATTCTCTCTGCTCCAGAGGTTATTATCGGTAACGTGGATGCTAACGGCATGTTGTATGGCGATTCGGGAATAGTAATCATTCGTGGTGGCAAGGTGAATCTGGAAGGCTCTGGCGAAACTGGTACAGTCAGCACCAAAGCTTCTATAATTGAGCAAAAAGCAGTTGATCCTGGAGCTGATGGGATACAAGAAGCAGTATTGTCGAATTCGAAGATTATCAATCAAGCTAAAAATATTGTAATACAAAGCAACGAGTCAGATGGCTATTTTTCTCAGACCCCTATTTCTACGGGTGGTACTGGAGTGCGTATTCATGCGGATGAGAATTTGGAGATTGATGTCACAAAATCTGTCGAAACGAGAGGTAAAACCATAGATGGCCTACTTTCAACATTGAACAAAGATAAGACAGATCTCTCTATGGCTGCTACAAAGCAGATTTCGGGAGTGACGGCACTTACCACTGAGATGGAGTTGCTTTTGAAAACAGAAGATTTGCTGAATGCAAGTGAAATCCTTACGCGTACCAATGTGGTGGATTTGGATGCAGCTCAAGATAAGTTTGAGGCAATGGTACCAGCTATGCACAATGCATTGGATAGTTGTATTAGAACGCTGTCGCAATTAGCAGAAACCAACCGACGAATTACTGCGTTGAAAGCTGAGCAGAAGAAACTAAATGCAGACAAGTCAAACTTTAAAAAGGAAACTATAAACACGCATCTTACACTACGTGCTGAGAGCTTGGACATTGAAGCAGTAGATGGTGATGGCAATATTCGTGAAAATCCTGAGGCGGTTATTAACGTACAGACTGGTAAGGTGAGAATCAATACTTGTAAAGCTGACGGTTCTTTGATAGATGACAGTAGTGTGGTTATCACCACCAAGAACATGGTGGTGGATACTGCCAATCCGAAGTTGGATGACAAGGGCAATGGCGAAATTCCGACAGTGGGAAGTTTTAAAGTGCGGGCTAAAGACATGGCGTTCGAAAGTGTGGACAATACCATTAAGGATGGCAAATTAGAAGAAAAGGAACAAACTAAAGATAGTGTTTTTAATGTTCGAGTTGAAAACACAAATTTCTCTTCTTTAGACGCAAAAGAAAATTCTACTTCTGGTAGGTTTATGGTTGGCGTGGAAAATGTAATACTTGCTTCTCACGACAAAGATAAGAATGTTTCAGGCTCATTCAGTGTGATGCACCAGCAAATGTTGATGGCTTCAATTGACAAAGACGGCAATGCTACAGGTTCCTTCAAAGTAAATGTGGAGAAGACAGATGTAGCTGCTGTGGATAAGGGCGGCAAGGCACTTGGACAAATTGTCTTAAACGGAAAGGATGTGTTTGTGAAATCTATGGACACAGACGATAAGGGCAAGGACAAGAACCTGGCTGCTGGTGGCAACATGGTATTGGTGGCTGAAAAGATGTTTTTGGGACGTACTGCCAAGAAAAATACTGCTAAGCAAGTGCAGATATCGGCAGATAAAACAGGTCTTTATGGTACTTCCACAACCGAAGTACAACAAGGCGACGGCAAAGCTATCGTACAGCTTGATGGTGGCAACCTGTCAATGTCAGGCTCTAATATGCAACTTTATGGCAACACTACCGCCAATAGCAATGTTGAATTTAAAGCAGAAGTCAAGGCTCCTAAGCTTACTGCTGATAACCTAGAGGCCAAGACTTCATTCAAAAGTGCGAATATCAGTGATGGTATTGCCATTCCAGGTGCACCTTCTACAGCCAGTCTCAGTGCGAAGTTAAAGGAGGAAGATGCTCCTGAACCAAAACAAAATAGTTAGAGGTATGGGAAAGTTTGTTTGTATGGGCGCATTGCTGCAATGCAGCTTCGGAATGGCTCCATCTTCATTGATGGTGACAGTTCCTTTACGCCCAAAGGCACAAAACATGTTGATGGCCACAATAATGGATATGGTGCCAATGACGAACATCTTGCCTTTTGGCATGTGCCAGTCGATGGCTAATCCACAGGTAGCAGCAGCAACTTCAGCTGCGATGGGTGTGCTGACACCTATGCCCTGCGTACCAGCCATCTTGGCGCCATGGGCACCCCCCAGCAAGGTAATGGTAATGAACCAGCCAGCCTTATTGGATAATGGTAAGTGTATGTGCATGTGGGGAGGACAGATTTCCATCACCAACCCAGGCAACATGATGGCAGAAGGGAAATGAGATGGCTTACCGTCATACTACTGTCGTTCCTATTGTTGCCGTTACAGGCACAACAGATGAAGATGACCGATTTTCATAAGTTGAAAAAAGGTCCTTTGAATATGCACCATGTGGTAACAGAGAAACGGCAAGCGACGCTTGACTTGGTGACGACGGAAAAAGGATTTACCTTCTTAGCTGATGGTGTAACTGAATTACAAGCTGAAAAAGGAGAAAAGGGCATTACCCTAAAGGCTCCGCACAAGACCAGATTCTTGCTTATCAAGCATGAAGAGTACGGACAGTTATTCTGGAAGGTGCCTGGTAGTAAAGGATTGAGAAAAAAGAAACATTATGAGGCACAGCTCCTGACTAAGAGCCGTGAGAAGGACTATAAGTTGCAAAACCAGTGGGTGGTCTTTGAAGTATTGCCAGAAAATGCCATAGTATATGTGGATAGTACACAAATTGCCACACGTAATGGCAGGGTACAATTGGAATTAACGGTGGGTAAGCATCCTTATAAGGTTGAGTCACCGTTTCATGAACAGCAGGATGGAATAATTCAGATAGTAGATACTGTGAAAACTACTATACAAGTATCACTGCAGCCCATCTATTCCTACCTGACAGTTAAGACACCACAGGAAGATGGTGAGATATTAGTTGATGGTTTGACCATTGGCTATACAGAGGCCACCAGTGGGCGATTGATGGATGGAACTCACCGTTTGACAGTGATGAAAGGTGATGTTTGCATATATGAGGCGGATGTGGTGATGGCAAAGGCCGAGAAGAAAACATTGACCTTAACTACCGACGACCTCTATCCTCGGTGGAAAAAGAAAGTTGTTTCATATGCCTTAGAAGATGGGCAGACATCAAGAACCGTAGAGGACAGGTCAGTAGCAGAACAGGTGAGCGATAGTGTAGCTATAGATAAAGAAAAGACCGCTTTAGTGACCATATCAGCTCCCAATGACTCTACGGAGATATGGCTAAACAGGGAGCTATTGGGCACTGGACGATGGGAGGGACAACTGCCGATGGGTTTCTATGCCATCAATACTCGCTCTGACGGTATTGAGTCTACTCCACAATACCTATGGGTGGAAGATGAGTCACCACAACAGTTGGATTTATCCACTACAATGGCAGATTATGGTTATTTGAATATCCATAGCAACGAAGTGGATGCAGATATATATATAAATGGTGTGTTAAGCGGATGCACCCCTTGGATAACGGGAAGGTTGTCAGCTGGTAGAACCTATAACATAAGGCTTAATAAACAGGGATTCAAGGATGTAACAAAGCAGGTAAAGGTGATTGGCAACACGCTGACAGATGTAGTTGTTAAGATGAAAAAGAAAAAAAATAAAAGATAAAGTCAATGAAAAGGGCTATTTTAATATTGCTTGATGAGCTGAAAGGTAAACTGAGTGGTTATGCCGTGTTGTTGCAATATCGGTATATGAACTTGTGTGTGAAGGCAGAGCCTTCCTCCTTGCTCTCGTTTTCAGTAGTGGATAATGAAGGGAGTGTCTTTGATATAGAAAAGGTAGCAGGTGTCATGCAGAAAAACGACTATCAGTTTGAGATTGTTCCTCACAATGATGAATTTTTATTTCCTATCTGCAAGGCAATTATGCAGACTCATCCAGAATTCAAGCAAAAGGTGATAGTAGCTGAGGAAGAAGATAAAGTGTTTCTGGATGATAGCGAAGAACGGCACATCATTTGTACCATGCCCGATGTAGACAATGATCGTCGTAAACTTTTGATAGATGCTGTATCCACGCTATACGATGATTGCGGGATGCAATTGGACAAGGCGAAAGGTGAATACACGACTCGTCTGCTTTCAAAGATGGTAGGACAAAGCCCTTCTGATATTGACGAAGCAAAGGATGCTTTGGAAAAATTATATGACAGGCATAAAAGCATTGTCAAGAAGTATAAAGAAAACAAAGAAAAAGAGATAGAGGATGCATACCAACGTTGGCTAGCAGGAAAAGAGGAGAAAGACCAAAAGCAGCTAGAACAGAATGAAGCGATGGGAGAGAAGGCTGCAAAAACATTGAATCTTGAGCATTAGATATTGGGAGTTAATGTATAAAGACCAATCTCCTCATATTATGGTAGTAGGCTGCGGTGCCTTGGGCAACGAAGTACTGAAGAACTTGACGTTGATGGGTGTTGAACATATCGTTGTAGTAGATTTTGACCACGTGGAAATAGGCAACTTGACACGTTCGGTGCTATTTAGGAAAGTTGATGCGGAGACAGGACGATGGAAGACCGATGTGGTGACGGAAAGACTCAAAGAACTGAATCCACAATTAGATATAAAAGCCATAAGAGGTGACATTGCATATGATATTGGTTTAGGGTTGATAAGACAGATGGACGTGGTGATAGGCTGTGTGGATAGTCAATGGGCGCGTTTCTGTATCAACCGTCTCTGTATGAGAGCAGGGATACCATGGATAGATGGTGGCATCAGTGAATTGGAAGGTACAGTAAGGGTGTTTGTGCCAGACAAGAACTGTTATGCATGTAACTTAGGTCCTGAAGGTTTGAAAGATTTAAAGCGGAGGATGCCCTGTTCAGGTATCATCAGACGACATGAAGAAGCAGGCTCTGTCCCTACTACTTCGCTGATAGCTTCGATTATCGGGGCAGTGCAGGTGCAAGAAGCTTTAAAGTTTCTTCAACCTGATGCTTTGGAGAAGGGCAGTTTGGAGTCACTATGTGGCAAGATGTTCTACTATGAGGGAGAACATTTGACCACACGTTTGATAAGTTTTCAGGCATGGGATGACGATTGCTTTGAACATGAGTGTTGGGAACCCGTGGAACCGACGAAGGTAACACCCCTAATGACAGTAAGTGAAGTATTACAGATACTGCGAGAAGAATTGGCTGCCAATGAAGTAGAGATAAGTTTACGAAACGACTGCTTCGTGGATTATGTGATAGAACGTGCTACTGATAGGCAATGGGAAGTGATGCAAGCTGGAAGAAATGTAGAAGATTTTGTAGAGCGTCATAAACGGTTGGCTGGTATTCCTTTTAGTGAGTTGTATCAGCACGAATATCGACGTATAGATATCGACTTCCCATATCAAGAATTGACGTTAGCAGCTTTGGGATTGCCTGAGCAGGATGTGCTTTGCGTGCATGCTGACGGAAAAGAACGATTTGTTGAGATGAAATGAAAGAAGAGACTAACATACCGCAGATTAGGGCAGAAGTGTTATTGAATCGTCTCTATCCAGAGATGGAACAGCAGTGGAAAACACGCTGCAGTGGCACTTTCTATCGCAACTATAACCAAGATATCCTAGATCTGGATGACGAGAGTTGCGAGGTGGAATTGAGCCGTGATGGTTTTCTGAACCAGTTGCCTCAAGGACTCTATACACAACAAGATGACTTGAGAGGAGAGGACATGCGCACTAAATTCAAAGAGTTGGAGCGGCGTGTGAAACTCCTCAAAGAAACTTTTATTCCTTTCGACACTTATTGGTTCAGGCAGCAGTTGCTTGCTGAACGGAAAATTTCTGAACTACTGGATGAAAAATTGGAATATGTGTTGCGTACTTACTTTGATTTCGACTTGAATAAGGAACAAAATCCTCTGGTAAAAGAGGCGGCAGTGATATTGCCTTTTGTGAGCAGTAAACGAGGTGATTATGGCTTTGTGAGGTTGCTATTGGAGGCTTTATTACATTGTAAGGTAACGATGGAGCTAGGGCGTTTTGGACATACGGATAGTTCTAAGCGATGGTTGCCAATAGTACGGTATGAGGTGTTGATGTCTGAACTCACAGCTAAAGAATTTATTAATAAAAACACAGCGTTAGACCCACTAAGAGCGTTTGTCTGTGAGTGGCTGATTCCAATGGAAGTGGAATGCCAAATCTTGATTAAGGAGCATGGCATGACGCAACGGACGAATGAGCGGCTGACGTTGGATTATAACACAGAGTTTTAATATGGGTGTAATGGATATTAATTCAAGAATCAACTGGAAACCTGGTATGGAGATTACCGCTGGAGCGATGCATGATATGGCATCCAGCGATAGCCTAAAGATTCGGGTGGCATTAAGGGCCTCCATGGCTGACATGCGTATGGGCAGATTGCCTAGTATGCCATTTGAATGTCAAGGAGTGTTTGTGAAGAATTGTTTCGAGGTAGATCATTTCAGGTGTATGGCCTTGTTGCCATCGGGTAACATAGTAGATGCTGATGAGGATGTAACGGTAAATATACCAATGTTGTTTGGGGAACGGTATTATTTGACTATAGGTATAGCTGAAGGGGATCGTGAGTTCGAAAAAGAGGGAATTCCTTATGTAACTACACGATATGAATATGCCATCCATTCATTACAAGAAATAGAGGAGAATGACCTATTCCCATTAGTTCGCTTCAATGCGAAGAATGGTGAACTAAGCATCGATACAGAATTCATCCCTCCTTGCCTGCTCTTGAAGGATGACCCTCGTTTCCAAGTTTATTTGGAAAACTTTACGAGTTCCTTTGAGCGATTGGCTATGCATTCTAATTTGGCAGAAGGTGATGGTAAACGAGCATTGTTACATTATCTTTTCCTCTTAAAAGGATACAATATGGATGGTAGTATGCAAGCATTGTTGTCATTACTGCAAGAAATCGCACAAGCTATCGACTACTTTGTGATGAAACCAAATACGGAGGTGCCCGTGCTTGTACCCGTTGCTTCTGTTGTAGATCCTCAAGATTGGCTACAATGGTTTGAGAATTATTTGTCAAGTGCTATCGCTTTGCTCAATAATGTAGTACTTGAGAATCATACCATTGACTATGAGGCTCTCCTGGCACAAGCAAAGGCTGAGCTTTATAGCCGCCTACATCCAGAACTGATAGAGAAGTTGCTGGCTGATTTAAAAGAGGAGGTGAGAGCAGAGATGCAACGTCAGACAGAAACGATAACTACCTATATCAATGATAATCTCAAAGTGGAACTGGAGAAACATTTGAGTGGCATTTTAGAGGAGAAAACTGAACAGATGAGTGAAGAACAGCGAGTGAAACTAACTAAGGCAACAGAGGAGATTACTAGTTCTCTCTATGAGAAGCTTTACATGGAGCTATTCGACAATCTGTTCAATGCATTGTATGTGCCAGAACCTGAGAAGGAACCTTTTGTACCATTGATTTGATATACATTGGAAGATAATATGGATAGTCTCATAATACCATTAAAGGTCACTGAAAAAGGTTTTGCAATAGAGAAGAATCTAAAGCGGAGCATTGATGCAATGATAGAACTTTTGCTTACTACTCCACAATTCAGTATGCCTGCTGATTCTGGTTTTGGTTTCGTTTTCAACAACTTGCGTTTTGAAATATTCAACGAACAAGAGGGAGTGGTATTTGATAGTAATGACAAAGGGTCAGTGTACGGACTTCCTGGGTTATATAATAAAAAGATATCTGGTTCTTCTAATAATCTGAACACATATGCAACAGAATTGAAGAATGTTATAGAGAAATATGAAAATAGACTGAAAGACATAACTGTTTCCATGAATTATGTGCGTAAGGAACGTCAGGTTGATGTCAATGTTAAGGGAGTAATTGTATCCACTGGCAAAGAGTATGTCTATACTAATAAACTTAAGATTTGGAACTGATTATTATAGATTGATTAATATTAATGAAACAGACTATTTTTGAAACCAGAATAAAGGCTGATGAGTTACTTCGAGAAGCTCTGGACGTGTGGCGACTGAGCGACATGGATGATGCCCTAGAAGGTTTGGAGAACGATCCAGTGATGAAAATCTTACTCACTGCGCTCGCCTATCAAGCCAATGAAACTTCTGGTGACATTGAAGCTATCAAAGAGGAAGTGCTACAAGATTTTGCTAAAATGCTCGTTCCTTATGAGGTAGGTCATGCAGTGCCTGCCACTGCAGTTGTGGAAATGGCAATGGAAAACTCATTGTCTGAACAGATGGTGGATGAAAAGAGTGTATTTATGCTGGCAAACACTACACATTCTTTTATTCCATTACTAAAGACCCATGTGTTGAATGCAGAAATACGCTCTATTGTGCGAATGGACGGACGTAGATGGAAGGTGTCACTAGAGTTTGCCACCCCAATTACAGATATATCTGGTATGAGTTTTGCTGTAAAGAATGCATATTTCCAAGATCTAATGGTAACATTGAACGGGCAAACTCTGCCAATAGTGAAACCATGGGATTTCTCTGAACTGCCTCTAACTGATTATTTCGGGTTAGACACCATCCTTTATAACCGTTCTCAAACCTATAATGCATCGGCTTTGTGTTTGGATTTGTTTGCTCGTCAGAATGTCAGATTATTCTTCCTAAAGAAATTTGATTATAATAGTGCCTTTTCTTTTGAAACTAAGCATTTAGATTTGGTTTTCGAGTTTTCTGGCATCACCGATCATTTTATGTTTGATAAGAATAATTTCTTCATCAATGCCACCGTATTGGTAAATGCGAAGAAGAAGACGGCAACACTTTCTAAAGCAATGCCAGTGGCAAGGGTTGCAGGTACTGAGAATGGAATTGATCAGGAAGGTGAGCAGTTTCTACATGCCATTAGGCCTTCTGAGGAACAATTGTATATGGATGCTTTGATAGAAGTGCGCCGTGTGGCTACCGACCGTTTCAACCAAAGTCGCCTTTTGAGTTTGTTGAACACGCTGGTTACAAAATACCGCTCCGACTTCATAGCTTTCAAAAGTTTATCGGAGATCGCTAATGATAAAACGATGCAGGCTTTACAGAGTATATTATCTGGTTTGTTTAGTGAAATAGGTAAAGACAAGTTAAATGTTGTGCCAGGAGTATATCTGATGTTACGACAGCAAACAAGAAAGTCTCCAAAAGAACTTAGTCTAGATGTAGATTATTTGACTACGAACGGTGCCAACGTAAATGCCTTATTGAAGGCAGACAGTAGATTTGAAACCCCTTATGGCATTTTAGCTGAAAAGACTCACCAAATCGCTGAACCAATCTTAGGCATTGATGAGATTAAGAACCAATATGTTGAAGAAAGTCTTACTCGTTATTATCTAATGACACACGATCGTATAGTGACTCCAGCTGACATAAAGATTTTCTGCTACAACGAACTATTGATTCATTACGGCATCAACCGTGATATGGTAAAAGCTATTTCGGTGAGCAGGAGACAAAGACAAGATTTGAAATCTTGTGGTTATGAGGTGATTGTGGAGATTACATTGGTGAACAATCCTGTTATTATTCGTGGTTTTTCCGACAAGATGCAACAAGTTGCTATACTGATTGAGAAAATGATTGAAGTGAGAAGTGCTAATGTTTATCCAGTGTTTGTGACAATAAAGATAGAAGATTGATTTTTAGTTTGATTTTAAAATAATACTATATGGAAGATTTCTTTTTAGATATCACTTATAAGAATAAGACGGTGAGGTTTAAGGTAGTGAATCCTGATGCACCTTTGAGCCAGTTGATGAACAATCTGCGGCATGCCGTAGGTAGTGATGGTAGGTTGATATTTGATTTTCCTTCTATTGACCAGACTGGTGCTCCCTTAGATTATTTCTTTGGGAAAGAAGACCCAGCCGTTAATGAGGTGAGGGTTTTGCGCCCTCGCATTGGCAAGAATGACCAAAAATTGAAGGATTATAATGTAAACAATGGGGACAAGTTGTTCCTCATACCTGACCCATTCCCCGGATGAATGAGCTAAAAGGAAAGAATCGTCGCTTATATGCTGAGTGGCAACTGATAGAGAAAAGGCTGGCTGGTCGACAAGACATCAGCTACGAGGTAACGAAACAAAATGTAGTAGGTTTACCTATTGGTTACCTGATACACTATAAATTGAAAAGCATCTGTGGAGTCAGCGAAGTAGAACATCTCAATGAACCTGATGTAAGCAACGTACCACAGTTTGCTACTGGATACTGGATGAGCATTCTACTGCCCGATGGATATCCATCGGTAGATGCGCCTCCTGTGTTCCAGTTCCTAACCAAGGACGAACAAGGGAAGCCAATACCACACCCTTGGCATCCCAATATACGGTATTTCGGTGCATTTGCCGGACGCGTCTGCATTAACATGGCAGACACATACACCAACTTGGCTTGGGGCGTGATGAGAGTGGCTGATTATTTGCGATACGAGATATATCATGCGGTGCAAGAGCCCCCATACCCAGAGGATTTGAAAGTAGCTTCATGGGTAATGAGGCAAGGTGAGCCGAATGGCTGGATTTATTTTAACCAATAAGTTGAGGATGAAAGGAATGAATAAAAGAATATTGTGGATAGGGTGGTTCTGCTTACTGATGCAGGGCTCTTGGGCGCAGACGATGAAAACCATCACCGTCAGCCAGCAGACACCATATACCGATCACCTAACTTTGGCAAAAGATACACGTGACATGGACCTGATGGTGAAGTTCATCTTTAATGAAGGTGAAAATACGCTTACGGTAAGCCTCATTTCTTATCGTTCGTTCTTCGTATTTTGGGACCAAGTGCGCTATAAGCCTGCCGTCTGGAAAGGGAAAGTGCATCAGGAGTTACTACCATATGTCGTAGATGAGAACCCTAAAACCAAGTTCAAACTCAGTCGTGCATTTAAGCGTTCGATTCCGAAGCCACGAAAAGACCATGTGTTTAATCGCTGGATTACAGTTGAGGGCTTACAGCCAGTACCAGTACCTTATAAAATGGTGAACTCCATCATTGAGCAGAAATATGATATTGTAGGCAAACGTGATTTAGTAAAAGTCACTTTGCGCGACATTCTATTGGCTGATAAAAAAGATACACGCGTAGGTAAACCTGAACGCTACGAGATATCCTTTGGCACTGACCTTAATCTTCAATATCAAGTGCTCATCAATCGTGACCCATGTTTCGGTATGGAAGAGGAAATAACTGCTGCTCAAAAAGCCACTGCCAGTGCCAAGAATGGAGCCGAAGCCATCAAGAATCGCTTCGGTAGCGGTTTAGTAGCTAACAAAGAACAACTTGCCTTATTTGAGCAAATGAAAGGGCTGTTTGTGCAACAGTTCCCACTGCATGAGGGCGCTGCTAGTACTTGCCCAACGATAAACCAAGCCTGGGAAGAATACAACAGTTATATTAACGAAATCTCCGCCATGGAATGCTCCGTGAGCCTAACAGGTGCTGCAGGAGTTGCCGGTGATGGAGTGAATGCACGACTGTTATTGGTTAAAGCTCGTCAAATAGATAACCTTGTATCGCGCTGGCTACTATCTAACGATACCATTGAACGTCGAGACATTATTACTAAATGCGAAGAAGTAATTGCTGAAGTGGATGCTCTGGTAAAGCAACAGGGCATCAAAACTGCAGAACAACGTAATGCCTTTAACGTATTCCGTGAGGCACAGCAATATTATAAAACCAACTGCTCTAAACCATGAGGTATGCATGTATATTGTTGGCATGGCTGTGGTTGCCATTAGGTGGCATGGCACAGACTTATGAGGATCTTAGTCCTTATGAGGTGGAGATGCGTGTGCTTCAGTTCTATGACGAGTTGGATGAGCTATTTCTTAGAAGCAGTCAAAAATTAGACTTTGACTATGAGAGTCCAATGCCTGAAGGTTTGGTACAATCGGTGGATGAAAACATTAACTCGATGGAAGGTGATTTGCAGTCATTCAATACCCGTTGGAATACCTATCAGCAGGGTGTACAATCCTACATCGCATCTGATGACACACTACTTGTGAAGGTTGCGGATGTTCAACAATTACAACAAAAAGTTACAGAGTCAATAGCCAGCTTGCGGCAACAATTTGACCAGATGGAGGCTTTTAACCGTGCCGAAGTGTATTTGTTCAGTCAAGACTCTACCTATAGCAGCCTCTACAGCCAAGCGATGAAACTGACGTTATCTGCCAAGCTACAAGCACAGCTAGAGAAGGTTAAGGCGTCTGAGCAATTACAGTTTGCCAATGTACAGAAATCCTATGAAGAAGCCAAGCAGACAGCAGAGGCCATACCCCAATTGAAGGACCGTATGCAGAGGTTAGAAAACAAATATGTTGAGCTGAAAGTAGTGTCTGGTAAAATTCAGGAAGCTGTCTACAAGCCACTCATGGAACGCATAAAGGACTGGCTCATGTCAACTGCAGCAGTAGCAATCGTGCTGATGTTTGCCAATATGGTGATTGCCCGTATAAAGGCAGCTAGAAAAGCGGTTGCACAGGCTAAGAAATTAAAAGATATGATGGGAGGGGCGCAAGATTACCCCACAATATAACATTGGCGATTTATGATAAGCCATTAAACAAATAACATTGAAGAATGAGATGAAGGTTTTGAATAAATATATTGGATACATGAGGATTGTCTCTTTCCTGTTGGTATCAAGTTTCTTGGGCTCATGTGATTTCAAGGAGAACCTTGAGATTGATTCGTTGCTGACAAAATTCGATAGTGCTGTATCACAAAAGAAGCAGGTAGAGTGTTTGGTAACCAAAGTGGAGACCTCTGACGATTATAAGTTCATGAACTTATCTGTAAAACTCAACAAAGGAACAGGAGTGGTGGATATTTCTGACACTACTGCTGTTCAAGTGAATCTCCATCAAAAAGCTGGTTTGATAACAGGTATAATGGTGAACGACGAACGACCTCCTATCTTTTATGCCATCCACCATATAGCAAAGGACTCAGTGGCTGCTTCCAAAATCAAAATGTTGATGCTTGTTGATCTCAGTTTACCTCAGTATCTGATAGATCTGGAACAAGAGGCTGTATTACAAGCGCGGACATTACTTGGCTCTCAACACCTTTATGTAGCTTTCATGCAGGACGGAAATGTGTCTGAGACCTACGAAGCAACAGACTATATTATAAATACATATTTTAAAAACCAGTCATCATCAAATATTTTCCTATACCGCTCCTTACTAACGAAACTGGAGGAGATAGTAGACTCAACTAGCTTGTTATCTAATGCCAAGCACAAAGGGTTGATAGTGCTTTCGGGAGGTCGAACTTATGAGAATGATCGTCCAATCGACCCACGTCATTTCGTTATTCAACAACGTTTAGCAGAGCTGGCTCCACAACTTCAAAAGCGCGATATAACGGTGAGCTACGCACAGTTCTCGCCATCGAGTGAGGCTTCTTCCAAAAAAGCCGATGCTTCTTCAAAGCAGGTGTCAACTAACAACCAACAGGAGTTGGGTATTATGCGCTTGATATGTAGCCAAACTGACGGTGTGTTCCAAAACACTTTCGATTGGATAGGCATTCGCGATGACTTTATGAAAGATCATCAGATTAGTTACGACGATTACCTCATAACTTTAATGATGCCAGAGAATAAGGTCTTTCATGGCAATCATATGTCTCTTGACTTGGATTTCATCAACAAGCAAAATGAGGAAAAATTAACTACCTGTCATTTAGACTATTCCTTTGGTAGCGTGTTCTATCCCATCATTGTTGGAGGGAAGAATCTCATAGAGATATTGCTTCGTGGACTGTTGGTGGCATTGTGTTTGGCACTTGCTATCTGGCTTGCCTTGCAGTTGGTAGTGCCATGGGTACGCTATCAGTTATTCCTCCGCCGTTACGTAATTCGCTACACAGGCAAACAGATGAGCAAGGATGGCATTCTCCTAAGTGAAACTTGTTATTCCTGTAAAGCTCCATTTGAAGAGGGTGATGAGATAGTAACCAAATGCAGTCACACCATGCATAAAGAGTGCTGGGACGAAATTGGCTACCAATGTCCTGAGCATGGGCGCAATTGTGCTCATGGTTCACACTATTATAACAGCAATAACCTGCTTGACACCCGAAATGCCACATTCTACCAGCAGTGGATTTTAGCAGGTTTGTTGGCAGGACTGTTAGCATGGGTATTCTTTATGTTACGCATACATCTGTTTAGTACTCAGCTGCTCACCAATTTGATGTTTTTTATCTTTGGCATTAAAGCTGGCACACCAGAGGCAGAGCGTTTTTTACTAGACCATTCTGTACATTTGGATTTCCAGCCTTCATTTGGCTTCTGTATAGCTTTCTTTACTACCTTGCTTTTATCTATGCTCTCGTTGCGCAGTGTAAATTGGAAGTCGCGCCT
>JAEEGL010925984.1_pt1 | contig 67053 bp, 28 predicted proteins | sample 9134231 | NCBI WGS metagenome assembly JAEEGL01 (sample SAMN16246548, study PRJNA631951) | gut metagenome | biome: gut microbiome; feature: rumen; material: fiber-attached | host: Bos | place: Iran: Karaj | collected 2018-10 | reverse complement strand
TGCTGTTCCATGATGCATTCACTTTGTAAGTTCAAAAAAGAAGCAGAGGAAGCTTCACTGGGAAATCAGACAAAAGAATTAATTGAATATTTTAATCAGGTTCATATTTTCTACGAGCAGACCTGTACTTATATTGCTCTTGGCCTTTCTGAAATTGATAAAGTTCTTTTATCTGATGTGGAAGACAAAATCGACAAAACAAAACGCGAACTTAAAAAGGCCAGCCGAAAGCGAATTGAAAACGGCAGCAATGTAAAAGCAGAACTCAATTATATGGATTTAGTCCGTAAGATTGAAAAAGCCGGCGACTGTATTTTTGGCGTGATTCAGGCTATTCAACCTAATCTTGAAGACTCTGTTCTAGCTGATGGTTCTGAAAAAAATCTGATTAGCGCGCAGAATGTAATTATTAATACAAAAAGCAGAAAGGCTTTTGTATCAGGCAAAGAGGTTCATCTTGCAGTAAAGGAATATGAACTGCTTGCCCTTCTTATGGAGAATAAAGGGCAGGTTCTTACCCGAGAGCAAATCCTCGAAAGTGTATGGAATTATGACAAAGAAATAGAAAGCCGCACTCTGGACGTCCATATCGGGCTTTTGCGTCAAAAATTAAATAACCAGAAACTGATTGAAACTGTACGCGGAGTGGGGTATAGGATTCCTTAGAAGGCAATTATATTTACTTTCTGTTTATAAAATACAGCCCCACAAGGTAGATTGCAACTCCCAGAACTTTACTCCAGCTGAGAACGATTGTGGCCCAGTTGGTGTGGGAAAATTCTTTGAGAATGTTCCCTCCTTTTGTGGTGACAAAAAAGACCAGCGCAGAAAAAAGCGTTGCAACAGCATAAGTGATTGTCATGCTGGCATAAGTGTTCATCTGCACGGGGATTCCCTTTGCACAAATCTGATAAAGTGTGTTTGCAAAAACAATGATTAAAAGCGGCCAGATGTAATTGAACATGGACGACTCCTTATAGAAAGATTGCCCATCTTCATGTCAATTTATTGGCGAACCTACTGATGTGGCTGAATGTTATGGGGAGGCAAAAATCCCGGCACGTTCCTACCCGGTGGCAGATAGGAGTATTGTAGCGGGACAAGGGGAGCGTGTCAATTGAAATCCCCGCCGCCCCCCCCACGCCCGCCGGAACGGGATTGCTCCTCCTCCCTCAGACTGGAAAGCAGGAGGCGCTTGCAAAACCTGCGGGGGCGGTTCCAGAGTTACCTCGAAAAAGCTGAGCTTTTTCGAGGTTCCCTAAATTGAAATCCACCAGCAAACACCATATTTGTCAATTATAGTAGCACAACATTTACTCCATGGGAGTTCTCCCATAGGCTCAATAATTACACCACCGTCGCTCAAAACTTGAAAAGCGTTATATACAGCTTCTTCAGTTCCCATTTCAAAAACATTAAATGTCATGGTTTCCCACTTGTTCTTATGGACTACTTCTATGTCACATGGATTTTTCGCTTCTGCCAGTGCCAGAAAACCTTCCCCATTTACGGATAACTCACAGTGTTCATAAGCTGTGTTATCCTTGTTCTTAAACTCACGGGTTATTTCTGCCCCAAAAGCTTTGCAGTATGTCTCAGCTGCTTCAAAACTGTTTTTTACATAGACCTGTGTATAATTCTTCATAGCAGGCTCCTCAAATAGAATCTTATTCAGATAGTATAAATTACAACATTACTGTCCAAAATGAATTAGGTACTGTTTAAAGTCTGTAATTCGTGATATAGTATAGTTACCGCTCTCCGACTTTGAGAGACTTCAGGCATCTTTTTCATTTACCTAAACATTTTGGACAGTAGTGGAAATAAATCAGGGTACCGCTATGGCACCCTGATATGATATAAAACTAACCGTTGCATAGTGAGATAATGCAAATGCTTTGTGTAAGTTATTATTTCTCCTTGTGCCTCTTGTCAAGCTCGTCGTAAACGTCCTGCCAGGTGACTCCCTCTTTGTACATCAGGACGCTCGCGAAATAAAGGAGGTCGGCGGCTTCCCAGATTACCTCGTCCTTTCCCTCGGCTTCGGTAAGCTCCTCCGCTTCTTCCATCACCTTCTCGCGCACTCTCTTGTCGTTCAGTGTCGCCGTGTAGCTTCCGGGGCGTGGGTTTGCGAATCTCTCGCTGATTGTTCCGTAAAGACGCTCCATGCTGCTTCTCTCGTCGGGACTTGAGCTAAAGCATGTCCAGCTTCCTGTGTGACATGTGGGGCCCGTCGGATTCACCGTGGCAAGGATTGTGTCCCTGTCGCAGTCAACGCGGAGTTTTATCACTTCAAGGAAATTGTTGCTGGTCTCACCCTTTGTCCAGAGAGTGTTTCTTGTGCGGCTGAAGAATGTGAGCTTTCCCGTCTCGAATGTTTTTTCAAGTGCGTCGCGGTTGGCGTATCCCATCATCAGGACTTCCTTGTTCGTGCTCTGTGCGATTACCGGAACCATGCCCCCGACCTTGTCCCAGTCAATGCATCCGATGAAGCTGTCCTTCAGGCTGACCTTTCCTGTGTAGAGCGCCATGCCGAGCTGAACGTCGCAACCGAGCCTCTCAAGCTCCACAATCTGCTCAAGGGAATTCACTCCACCGGCGGCGACCACACGGCACTTCACGGCTTCCCGCAAGGATTTTACCATGCCCATGTCGGTGCCCTGCATGCATCCCTCTTTTTCTACGCACGTGAAAAGAAGCTCGCTCGCATATTTCTCGGCTTCCTTGGCTCCCTCAATCAGGTCGATGTTGGCGGTCTCTGTCCATCCCTTGAGAGCGATTTTTCCGTTGATTGCGTCCACGGAGATTATGACGTGCTCCTTCCCGATTGCAGCGACAAGCTCATCCAAAAAGGCCGTGTTCAGAATGGGGTCGGAGGATGATTTTCTCTCGCTGTTCCATGCCGCAGACCCGATTATGACCTTCTCCGCACCAAGCGAAATAAGCTGCCGTGCTTTCTTGACGTCACGGATTCCGCCTCCCACACGCACGTTGCCTTTTCTGAGCAGGCTCTTGAGCAGGGATGTGTTCTTCGTTTTTCCCTTTTCGTCCGTGTTTCTCATGGCCGCATCAAGGTCGATGATTGCAACCTCGCCGTATTTATTGAAGTCTCCGATAAGGGCGTCCGCATCGTCGCGCTGGAGGACCAAATCTTTTCCGTTCTTAAGCTGGACTACGTGTCCGTCTTTCAAGTCAATAGAAGAAATTACCATAATACATTCAGCATATCAGATTTTCCGAGAATTATCAATTATCCGCATTCAATAATCAATTTTAAAAATTCCGCTTGCAAAATATTTGTGACCGTGTTAAACTTATGTTTGTAGATGAATATCTGTCTTTTCGAGCTAGATGAAATTGAAAAACCGCTGGACCTCAGGGATGAGCGGGCAGAGCATATTATAAAAATCCTTCATAAAAAAGTTAATGACACGTTTGCGGCTGGTATAGTCGGCGGACCATCTGGCAGGGCTGTGATTACGGCCATTGATGTCCATGATGAGAAATCTTCCGACGGACGCAAGACATTTACCGGGGGCAGCATTTCCTTCCGTTTTGAGCCAGACGGAGACGGTAAACCATTGCATCCCCTGGTGATGATAATCGGGTTTCCACGACCCATCCAGTTAAAAAGGTTGCTTCGGGACATGGCGGGGCTTGGAGTTTCTGAAATACATCTGACCGTGACGGATTTGGGAGAAAAGTCCTACTTGAAGTCGGGTATGGCCACAGGAGGTGAGGGCCGTAGGATGCTGATTGAAGGATGCGAGCAGGCTGCAAGCACTCATGTTCCCGAACTTTTCATGCATTCTTCTTTGGAGGAATGCTTTGAGTCTGTGGCTCCCCTTTTGCAGGAGGGGCGGAACGGTAATGGACTTTATGCTCTTGACAACGTAAATCCGTCCGGAAGCCTCCCCTGCTTTTTGAGGGAAAATCCGCCGGCGGAAGGGTCGGTTTCAGTGGCCGCGATCGGGGCTGAGCGTGGATGGACTGACCGCGAGAGAAAGCTGCTTGAGCAAAGGGGCTTCGTCAGACTGAGCATGGGAAACCGTGTGCTGAGGACCGAGACCGCATCCACCGTGGCGGCGTCTCTGATTCTGGGCGGGATGGGTGCCTTGGACTGAGCCGGGCGGCAGGAGCTGAGGACAGGGGATTTTTGCTGGAGATTTTGGAGAAGCCTATATTTTTATAGGAATTTTCTCTATTTTTTAGTGTTGTTTTGTGGGGTGGGTGTGCTATAATGCACAAATATATATAGAAGGAAACGGCTTTTTTTTCAGGCCGAGAGATTGGGGAAGTGGGAATGGATAACGAGAAAATCAAGGAGATGCTTCTTGACATAGAGGAGAGCAGGCTGGAGTTTTCGGTCGTGATGACTGGAAAGGAAAGCAAGCGCGTGAACGGACTGTACAAGCCTGAGACGCGGGAAATCCTCCTTCACAACAAGAACTTCAAGACGGACAATGAGCTTGTCTACACTGCGGTGCACGAGTATACGCATCACCTCATAAACGAGGAGATGATTGAGGCATCCGGCGGAAGGGAGCCTCCTCATTGCGGACGTGTGCACAACAACGCGTTCTGGGCAAAGTTCCACGGACTTCTTGAGATTGCCGAGCAGAAGGGCTACTACAAGATGGACATATCGGCGTCCCCGGAACTGGAGGAGCTTACCAAGGAAATCAAGGAGAAGTATATTGTCCCGAACGGACGTCTCATGCTTGAGTTCGGAAAGAAGCTGAGCCAGGCACACAATCTCTGCGACCAGTGCAACGTGCGTTACGAGGACTATCTTGACAGAATCCTGCAGATACCCCGCAGCACGGCGAAATCCGTGGTTCAGGTCGGAATGCTTCCGGACGAGGATGCCGAGATGGGGTTCGACAACATGAAGATTGTCTCCTCAATCAAAAAGCCCGACGAGAGAAACGCCGCGCAGAATGCGATCAAGAGCGGAAAAAGCCCCGACTCGGTGATCGCGATGATGAAGAAAAAGGCCAAGACGGAGGATCCCCGCACCAAGCTTGAGAAAGAGAGGGACCGTCTGACCAAAACCATAAACGAACTTACAACCAGACTTGAATATGTGGAGGAAAGCCTTGCAAATTTGTAGAAAACTAAGAGTCTTATTTTTTTCGGTTATCGCAGTCTCTGCCGGAAGCATGATTTTTGCACAGAGTGGAATTGGGGGCATAACCGCGCCGTCCATGCCGACAGTCTCCGCCCCAACCTTGAGCGACGATTTTTTTGACACGCACAGACAGAGACAGGTTCAAAAAACTAAGTCCGGCAAATCAGGATGCGAGAAGAATTCACCTTCGGAGAAAGCTGACGAGAAAACCTGCGCGGAAAAATCACAGACATCCTCGTCAACCGTGTCCACACTTACGGCCAGCGACATAAAGACACTGAATGTGAGCGGAGTGCTCGGAAACCTTCTTGACGGAAACGCGGGGCTTGCATCGAGTACTCTTTCCAATGTAGCCGCGTCATCAACGAACTCCGAGACGAACAAGCTGCTGAATAAAGTGCTGAGCGAGATGGAGGAAATCAAAAAGCAGGGCGGCGTGGAGGCTGAGACGGTCAGATCCTCAATCCAGGCGCCTGTGGTAACCTCCACCGTGGCACAGAGCAAGCAGTCCAGACTCATCAGGTTCAACGTGAACGGATATGACGTGCTCAGGACCTGCCGGACAGTATACATCTCCGACGTGCAGGCTGACGGAACCTTTCTCGTCACCGGGGACAGACGCTATCTGAGTGACGGCGTTACGAGATCCGAGACCTTCCACCTGCTTTTCAAGACGGACGCGGATTCAGCCGGACGACAGAACTACCATGCCGCCGCTGCCGTTACCCAGGACTACATGAACCAGTATTCATTCCTCTATCAGCTCGCCCAGAGAAATGATTTGAGCGCGCTCAGGACTGGAAATCTTGTCACCATGAGGACGACCGACCCCGACTGGAAGCTTGAGCTTTTGATTGACCTTGGAGAGTCGAAGTAAATGGGGACTGTTCTTGAGGAGGGCTGCGGGAAACTTGGGCTCCCTGTTGATTCTGCTAAGCTTGCCGCCCTTGACTCATACATTGACTCAGTAATGGAATTCAACCAGGGCTACAATCTGATGAAGGCGGAGAGCCGCGATGAGCTTGCCGTAAATCATGTCCTGGATTCCCTTGCCCCTTATTCCCATCTTGCACATATAATAGAAGAAATCAGCGCGAAAAAAATCGCGGCGAAAAAGGTCGCGGAGAAAGAGGACTCCTCTATTTCCATTGCCGACATCGGGAGCGGGGGAGGATGCCCCGGGATTCCTCTTGCGGTACTTTTCCCTGATCAGGATTTTACCCTTGTGGAGCGTATGGAAAAACGCTGCGTATTCCTTGAGAGCACTGTCCGCCGCATGGGACTGAAAAATGTGAAGGTCCTCTGCACCCAGGCCGTGAATGTTCCGGATGAGTCCTTTGACCTTGAGGTGTTCCGGGCTTTCCATCCCTTCGACAAGCAGACAGCCACGTTGCTCCTCCGTATGCTGAAAAAAGGCGGCGTGATGGCGGCTTACAAGGCAAGGAGCGAGAAAATACAGGCCGAGATGGACTCAATTCGCTTCCTGATTCCATCATACACGAAAATTCCCCTTTCAGTCCCCTTCCTTGAGGACCACGAGCGTAATCTGGTGGTGGTAAGAAAAAATCCCGAATAATTGAAAAAAAGCTTGATTTTTTTGTTTTTTATGATATTATAAAATATGGTGGATGGAGTCATGCACTTCACCTTGCAAATAGAGTGCAACTTTTGGCGGATTTTTGTGTCTAACTTGTGGAGATTTCGGAATCTGACGGAGGCGGAAAAATGGAAGTGACTGAGAAACAGATAGAAAAGCTACAGTCTTTTGTTGATGAGAGCTCGGATATTGTGTTTTTTGGTGGCGCGGGAGTTTCCACCGAAAGTGGCATCCCGGATTTCCGCAGCGTTGACGGACTGTACAACCAGAAGTGGGACTATCCCCCGGAGGAGATCCTGAGCGCTGGATTTTTCAGGAGCGACCCGAAGGAGTTCTACCGCTTCTACAGGGAGAAGATCCTGATTTCAGGAATCCAGCCCAACAAGGCGCACTTGAAGCTTGCCGAGATGGAGAGGGCCGGAAAACTGAAGGCTGTCATTACTCAGAACATCGACGGTCTGCATCAGGCTGCTGGAAGCAAGAATGTGCTGGAGCTTCACGGGTCGGTGCTCAGAAATCACTGCTCGTCATGCGGAAAGCCCTGCGGCCTTGAGTACGTGATGGAGAACCGTGGTGAGGACGGAATCGCGAGGTGCGGCTGCGGAGGCATAATAAAGCCGGACGTGGTTCTTTACGGCGAGGGACTGGACGATGATGTTATCAGAAGGACCCTGTGGCATCTTGAGAACGCCGACATGCTGATAATCGGTGGCACATCGCTTACGGTGTATCCTGCCGCCGGTTTCATAAGGGCCTTTTCGGGACGGCATCTCGTGCTCATAAACCGGGATCCCACTCCGAACGACTCGATGGCGGATTTGGTGATTAATGACAGCATCGGAAAGGTGCTGGATCAAATAAAAGTCTGAGTTTCGTGCGAAAGCATGTTGCTCGGGTAGAATATTTAAAAATCTTAGTCTTATTTAATGCAATGAGCGAGTTCCGGAGTCGTGAAAATGTGTTACCTGATCCGGTCTCCGAGTGTTTTATGAACGGGCTGCCTTTGGTATTGGCGGCGGTTCCATTTAAAATTGGTTGAATTAAAGGAATTGTTTGATTCTGCCGATAAGGAAGGGTAAAAGAAGATTCTAGGGTGCTTGGTATTGTCCCGGAGTCTGACATTTTATTCACGTTATTGCAGAACAATTTCGAACACCCCTCCCTTGCAAGTCCGAAATGTCTTCAAGGGTTGTTGCGTAGATTTAGACTTCTCCCTGAGAGGGAAGACCTAAAATATGATTCAATCAGGCTTCGGTGGAGCAGAACTTCACCGGGGATCCAAAATGCTTTGGAAGGACTTGGCTATGGACAGAAAAGGACTTGTTTTTTTATTCGGATTACTACTCCTCTCGAATCTCGCTTTCGCAGGCGGAAAAAAGGAGGTCTCAGAGAAATCTGTTGGCCCTGAAAACAGCTGGTCTGAAACTTTTGACATAAAGAACCGGTCCGGCAAGTATAACGTTTATGCGACCGCAACGGATAAGGCCGGAAACGAGGGAATAGCGGGCCCCTTCAACGTTTATATTGACGAGGAGTCTGACCTTCCGGTTATCGCCGTGACCAACCCGCTCCCCGGAATGACCATCCCCGGAAACCTCAACATAGTCGGTACCTGTTATGATGATGACAAGGTTGCCGCGGTCTACCTCATTCTTGACGGCGACAAGGAAAATCCTGTCCTTGTTCAGGGAACCGATTTCTGGTCATATTATCTTGATACGACTAACCTGAAGGAAGGACCTCACACGATCGAGGCTTACGGCGTGGATGACGGAAATCCGAACGCATACCTCCTTGAGGACGGCACAGTTGACGAGGCAAAGGTCAAGCCCAAGACCGGACATTCCGTGAAGGTGACATGGGAGCTTAACCGCTACGCCCCTGTCGTGGAAATTACGAACATGTCGATGGGATCCATGATTTCCGGCAAGGTGACGCTGAACGGATATGTGAAGGACGGAAACGGAATCGACTCCCTTCAGTACAGTCTTGACAACGGCGAGCATTATGAGGTTCTCAAGCTTAAAAAACACAAGCTCTCAAATCCTGACGAGGACGGCATCACCGCTTACTGGACATTCAGCCTTCCGTTTGACACAAAGAAACTCCGTGACGGCCCGACCCTGGTCTGGTTCAAGGGAATTGATACCGGCGGAGTGATGAGCATTTCATCTTTCCTCTATTATATAGATAACTCTGGCCCTGACATGAGGATCGTTACCCCTGCCACCGGAGAGTCTGTCAACGGTGTGTTCACGATTGCGGGTTACGCCAAGGACGGAAACGGAATCAAGAGCCTTATCTATAAATGGGGCGACAAGGAGGAGTCACTTCCTCTGATCGCAGGAAACCCCTACTGGGCGATCGAGCTTGACTCACGCTCCGTAAAGAGCTCCAGGGATTTCATAATCAAGGCAGTTGATACGATGGGCAACGAGGCAAGCGTCTCACGCACCTTCATGAATGCCGACAAAGCCGGAAAGAATTCCGGAAACATCGTGTGGATAAATCAGAACGGTGACAAGCCTGTCGTTGAGCTGAAATATCCTGTGGGCGAGGTTGACGGTGAGGACGGCGCGCTTTTCATCCGTGGTCTTGCGAATGATGATGACGGTGTCGCTTCCGTGTACTACAGCGTTGATGACGGCCCTGAGCACAAGCTTGAGTCCTCCGGCGTTTTCTATGCCCCTGTTCCGGGTGAGCTTTCAAACGGCGAGCACAAGGTTTCCGTTTATGCCGTGGACAAATTCGGAGTTAAGGGAGACACTGTTACCGCGAATTTCTCATCAAAGGGTGCTGCTCCGTCATTCTCAAATGAAAAATACGGCTCTGCTGATTTTGCCAACGGAATGACAATCAATCCTGAGGGCAGCGATCCTTATTCAATAGAAGTTACTTCAACCACCGGACTTAAGACCGTTTCCTATGAATGGACATGGGGCACTTCCGGCAAGATTGAGAAGAGCCTTGAGGGCGTTGACGGCAACAAGAGCGCGACCGTGAAGATTGATTTCGGCGGCGAGGACATTCCTTGGGGTGTCTCAAAGCTTACTATTAAGGCCGTGGACAAATTTGACAGGGTTTCTACTCACGGAGCGATTTTCAACGTCTCTGATTATACCCATACTTACAGCGAGACTGCGGGAGTGTTCTTCACTGACAGCGCTGTTTCTGCGGACGGAGCCTTGAAGGCTGACTCAAACGGAAATGTCACCGGTTACTTTGCTGGCGGAAAGATTGCAGGCGTTGCGATCAGCCCGAAGAACAAGTCCATCTCTGCCTCTGCCTCAGGAAATTCAATCATCCTCAGATGCACTGTGCCGACCGACAAATTTACTGTGCGCGTCACGACATCTTCCGGGGCTGTATATGAGTCCAAGCCTCTTTATTTCCCGTCTCAGGAATCTGCTCCGACCATTGCGCTTACGAATGACAACAGCTTGCAGACTGGCGTTTTCAATAATTTCAACACAAAGAATACTCTGACTCTCTCGGGATCAGTCGTGAGTCAGTCAGCCGCCACCGTGCGTTACAGGGTTCTTGCCGCAAAGGTTATTTATGATGAGAACGGAACTGTAATCGGCTCACAGGCGGTCCCTGCTCCGAAACTTGCGGAGTGTCCGACCCTGCCATTGAGAAGGGGTGCCTTTACGCTTAACCTCAGCGCGGATGATTTCGTTGACGGTATTTCTGTCGTCGAGTTCATCGCCACTAACGCAACCGGAAAATACTCATCCACTGCTGCTTTGGTCAGAAAGATCCGAAATGCGGTGAGCGCAGATCTCAGTGACGGAGTTGTTGCCGAGCCTGCTCCTCCCGCGTCTTACTGGCTCCATGGTGACGGAGACGGCATGGACTATTATGGTGTATGCGTTTATCAGGGGGACGTCGGCTCCATGTATATGTACAAGAGCTACGCAAAGCTTCCCTCGGGTAACTCCACTTTGGAATTCAACGGCACGACTCTTAACGTGACCAAGGCATCCTCCGCTGTAGACGGACGTTTCGTAAGCGTGGACGGAATGCCATATATGAGCGGTATGGAGCTCATAGCGCAGAAGGGCGGAACTCTTGACAGCGACCCGCATTCTCTTGTCGCGCAGGTCAGCTCTGACACTCCGATTCAGTCTGTGGTCTGGACGGCCAATGGAAATCCCTTGGGAGAGGGTGCCATCCGTGAGACCGGAACCGCAGGACGCTATGAGATTGAGGTTCCGCTTGTGAACCTGCCTGCCGGACTTGTGAAAATCAACGCGCTCATTAACGGAAGCTCCAATGTTTCCGGAACTCTGAGCGTACTTCGCCGTCATGCCGTTGTGGACAACTCCGAGACAATCTACTGGACCACGGCCGGAAACGTTGTTTATGACAGCTCTTCAAGGCTTTATGTTCTTAACAACGGCGCTCCTCTCGTGGGATTCGCGAACGTTCCTGGAAAACTGAACGCCTCCATGATTAAGGCGGTCAGGGGACTCAGCGTGACTACGGACGGCAAACTCGTGAAAATCGTTCCCTCCGGCGACGGTACTTTCAGCAATGTGAGCGTGCGCGTTACCAACGAGGCGGGCGGATCATGGGCATCTCCTGCTGCGAACCTTGTGGTTGACACATCATCTCCGATCCTTGACGTGACCAGCATCAAGCCGATGGACTACATCAAGGACAAGCTTGTGATCGCAGGTACGGCACGTGACGGAAACGGTGTGAAATCATTGCAGTATACAGTCGCCGAGTCTCCTACTGATGAGGACTGGAAGGATCTTCGCATGACTTCCAACGGATCCTTCAAAGAGACAGTCAGCCTTGAGGGTGTTCCGGACGGATATATGCCTGTGACAATCCGTGCTGTGGACATGACTGGAAAGGTCAGCCTCTTCAACTCCGCGCTCAGAAAGGACTCAACTCCTCCTGAGGTCACGATCATTCTTCCTGATCCGGGCTCATCCGTCAACGGAGAGACTTTGTTCGTGTTCAAGGTAAAGGATGACAGCTATGTTGACTCAATCCACTTCACGGGGCCGAAGGGCAAGATCAAGAAGGAATTCCTTTTGAGGGCTGCTGACAATCTCCCGGCTGAGGAAACAAGTGATGAAGCTGAAAGCGCTGAGGGCTCAGAGGCTCCTGCACAGGAAGGCGAGGCATCCGCAGAGTCTGAACCGGCTGAAAAGAAGGCTCCTCCGATGAGGAAGATTGACAGGTACACCAACATACTCACCGGCCCCATGCCATCAACATATCTCGGACAGGAAGGTCTTCCCATCGACAAGACTATGAAGTTCACTGTCAGCGACCTTGCCGGAAATACGACCGTAATCGACAAGTATGATTTCGACTATGATCCTGAGGGTGACCTCCCCGTGGTTGAGATCCACATGCCGTTCGAGAATTCCGTGCTTACCACGGCCTTCGAGATTACCGGCGTTATGTATGATGATGACGGCATGAAGTCTTCCGACGGAACGATGTGCAAAACCTACTATAAGATGGATGACGGTGACTTCCAGATTCTTGAGAACCCGGACGGACACTCCAGCTTTGAGATTTCCGTGAACCCGCTCTCAATGCTTACTGACAACGAGCACACCATCACAATCTATGCAGAGGACATCAACGGTGTCAAGGGTAAGGAAGTGACCCGCAACTTCAAGGTCTCTCTTGCTGAGCCTGAGGGAAGCGTCGAGCTGCCGAAGATGGATGCTGCCGTAAGCGGATTCGTGACCCTGAGCGGATGGGCAATGGACAAGAACGGAATCAGCCGCGTGCAGGTTTCCGTGGACAACGGTGCGAGCTACAATGAGGCTGTGGTTACTCCAGGCAAGACCCGCGAGGACAAGGCCACATGGAGCTATGAGTTTGACACCCGCGTAATTCAGGACGGAACCCACGTTATCTATCTGAAGATTTGGGACGGCTATGACATTACCGGTCTGTTCACCTCATTGATCAACGTGGACAACACCGCGCCTGAGCTGCATCTGGAGCTTCCTCTTGACGACAGCACGATCGTCTCCAACCTTGTGATTTCAGGACAGACGACGGACAACATCGGTCTCTCAAGCCTTATGATGCGCATCACCAGCCTGGACGGAAAGAAGGTTCCGGCTGACATTGCGGTGAACGATCTTTATCCCGACTCAATCATCTCTCAGGTGTTCGACATAAGCGAGCTTGCTGACGGAACATATAACGTTGAGATAACCGGAAAGGATGATGCCGGAAATGTGACGAGCGTAAGCCGCAACGTGCATCTCAAGAAGGACGAGCATACAACGAAGGTCGGTCTCCTCTATCCTCTGAACGGCGAGTACGTGCAGGGTGAGTTCAACATCTACGGAATGGCGGAGAGCGTCGAGGAAAAAATTACCGAAATCACGCTTCTTGTGGACGGCGAGAGAGTGCCGGGACTTACCACTGAGCTCAGGGATTCCGGATACTTCACCTTCCGCATGAAGAATCAGATTGCAGTTGACAAGGGCGCATTCTCCGAGGCTGACCTTGCAAGGGCTGAGTCCGACGCACAGAAGAGAGCGGAAAGAAATGCCGCGAAGAAACTTGCCGTGGACAATGCGAACGAGGCGAAGAAGGCTAAGATTGATGCCGCGAAGGCTGCCGCCCAGGAGGCTGGAGTTGAATACGACGGACCTGAGTTTGAGCCTGAGGTATATGAGGAAGAGGCCGCCGGTGTCTATGAGACCGGAGTGTTCTGCCTTACTCAGGGAAATCACACGTATCAGGTTATTGCGAAGACCGATGCCGGACGTGAGGTTAAGTCCAACATACAGACTGTAATTTACAATCCGTACGGACCTTGGGTAACTCTGGACAACTTCACTTACGGTGATTTTGCCATCGAGCGCCCGATGCTCCGTGGAAAGGCCGGCTACACGCTTACCGATGAGGAGAAGACAGCCCTCAAGAACAAGAAACTGCCGCTTGAGGAAAGGACTGCGCTTGAGGGAAAGAAAGTCGAGCGCGTATACCTGAGTCTTGACAACGGAAAGACATATACTCCGGTATCTAAGCTCAACAAGGGCGACTGGAAGTACCGCATTGAGAACCAGGATGTTGCCGAGGGCTATCACTTCCTGCTCGTAAAGGCGGAGATGGCGAACGGTGAGAGTGCGATTACAAGAACAATCGTGCAGGTTGACCGTACATTGCCTGAGGTCAGGCTGATTTCTCCGGGTGTCGGCGGACATTACAACCAGCAGCTCAAGTTCGAGGGACTTTCAAGCGATGACGTGGAGCTTGAGGATGTGGTGCTCTACCTGCGTAGGGGAGACCGCTCCGCTTATGAGGTTCCGAAGTTCATCCAGGGACTTTACCTTGACCTGAACCTTTGGGGTGCTACGCTCTGGAACTTCGGTGTCGGACTTACGGCATTTGACAACGCTGTGAAGATCCAGCTCTCATTCGGTCAGTTCACTCAGGGACAGCGCGATCTGGCTTCCAAGGTGCTCGGACGTGACTTCACGAACATGCGCTATGGTGGACCTTATGTAATCAGCGCGAAGATTATCGCACAGCTCGGATACCTGCCGTTCAACTACTTCTTCGGACATGACTTCGACTGGCTGAGCGGATCAATCTCGCTGGGTGCCCAGTTCTCATACTTCAGTCAGTCTGGTGCGGGCAAGCCTCAGATTCTTTCAGCGGCGATCATGCAGCTTGAGTTCCCGAGGATGACCTTCAAGGATCTGTCTTACTTCAAGACCTGGTCCTTCTACATGGAACCGCAGCTTTGGTTCATACCGTCCGACGTCAATGTTGGAAGCTCGCTGCTGTTTAACTTTGCTTTGGGTATCAGGACGAGCGTGTTCTGATGATGGATTTCCTGTGGCGGCGGAATTGTGCCGTCAGGGCATATAAAATGTACTGAACCAAGCGGGCATTCCTGAAAGCGCGTAACTTCCGGGGGTGCCATGACTTGTATTATATAGTGTTATGGAAAAAGTTCGTAAAAGACGCTTGTGTGTCTTTGGGACTGGCAGGAGACCGATTCGGATTTCTGCGTTGTCGCTTAGTTTTTGTTGTGAGAGTTCATGTGGGTTTTCCACAGAGTGAGGTGTGATTATGAAGGGAAGATTTGTTTCATTCTTTAGGGCTTTTTTGGGTCTTGGGATTTTCCTACTGATTACGACATCTTGTGAAATCGGTCTGGGAGCCGCCGTTGATACGGAAGCCCCTTCCGCCGCCATTGTAAGCCCCGCCGTTAAAGAGGCTGTGGGGCATAACATCACTGTTAGTGGAACCTGCTTCGATGATGCGAAGATGGATCATCTGGTCATAGAATCACTCAGGTACTACGAGACTGGTGAGGAAATCACCCCGCTGAGCGGACAGGAAATCTCAACGTACAGCAGGGGAACAGAATGGTCTTTCACTCTCAATCACGAGGGCGGCTCCAATTATAATTTCAACGGCTCGCACTTCACTCTGAGAGACGGAACATACACTTTGAGCATGAAGGCTTATGACGAGCAGGGACGCATCTCAGGAATTGTCTCCCGCTCATTTGACGTTGACAACACTCCCCCGATTTTCCTCCTCTCGAAGCCAAACTCCCTTAATATAGGTGAGCCGACGGCATACGGAAAATCCGTAAAAATTTTGGGAACGATTGCGGATGATCATAACATTCAGAAAATGACTGTCTACCTCTACAAAGAGGGCGAAACCACACCTGTCGTCCTTCAGAAGTCAGATTTTTCTGGATTCGATGTTTCTGACACCATCGTTGAAATTGCAAAATATTATCAGGATCCTTCGGATGTAAATGCGAATGAGCGTATAAAACATGAAAACTATATCCGTGCATACGATTGCGTTGCGAAGGGATCTCAGAAGTTTTATCTTGTCGTTGAGCTGACTGATGCTGCGGGAAACAGCACACGGAAGACATATATAGAAGAAAACCTTAGTGCCCGTTTGAAATGGTACGATGTAAACCCTGCTTCTCCTCTGAAGGGATCCGGTATTTCAAAGCTTACCGGAGCGGATATGAAGAAAATCCTCACCGGAATGTCTGAGGAGTCTCAGGAAGTGTGCGACGCAATAAAAAGCATTCTCGCGGGTGATGATGACGAAGCCTCCAGTTATATGGTATGCGCAGACAATCCGGCCTCTCTGGTTCTTTCGGGAGAGAATAGTGATACGCCCCTTGCGATCAAAATGAACGTCGCAAGTAATCCTAAATATACAATCAATAACTGTTCTCTTCCTGTGCCGACGGAGAGCGGTTCTGTCATAATCAATGCGGACTCATGGGAGGATGCTACGACAGGAAATCCGCTGACCATTCTCGTCCAGGCCGGTGACGACGGTATAGGTGTGAACCCATCTACAATCGCCGCAAAGATTTACGAGTCTCCGTCTGCTACTTTGACAAGGGAAGAACTTGATGAGTTGCTTGCCGCAGGTCCGTCATGGACAACTCCTGAAGGAGCGGCTAATACATATATCTATGAGGATAAGGGAAGCGGCAACAAAGATTACCTGTATGATAATACTTCAGGCGTGTTTACAGGCTCATACCAGTTGGATATGCCCTCAGATGAGAGCGGCTTCCACATTGTAAATGGAAGATACTATATTGTTGAGATAACTGGAGCGGATATGGATGATGTTGAGCTGGTCTCCTCCGACTCCTCTACGATGTTTGGTTTCCATGCCACAGGTAGCGGCAATGCTCCTACTCTGGATGCTGACAACGGCCAGTATATTAAATGGACGGACACCGGTACCATTAATTTTAAACTTTCTGTAAATGATTCACTTAGCGGTGCTTCCTGCCACAATGTTATGCCTGATGGACTGCAGGTAAGCTATGACCTTTACAGCGGACATATACCTTCTCTGACACAGATAAGCAGTTTTACTAAGCTTAATTCTGGAAATTTCTCCGGTCCCTCCTCACAGATTGTGACAAATCCAAACGTAACTCCCTCTGATTCGACATATCCGTATTTGATAAAGCTACCGACCTTTAGTCTGGCTGGTACTGAGAAAAATTATACTTACGTGCTTTCTGTCAAGGGAAAGAATGCCGGTGGAGAAACACCACGCAAGCAGTATCTGGCCTATGTGGATGCCGGTAATCCGTCTATCGTAATCAACGGCACTGAATTCATGTCCAACAAGACCATCCTTGATACCATGTGTGTTTATGATGCTCAAAGCTCTCAGTACAAATATAATGTTGGCGGAACATGGTCTGATCTTAATGGTTCTGGAATCAAAACTCTGAAATACTCAGTAAACGGCGGTGCTCCTGTAATTATTTCAGAGTTGTCATCACCTGTTTCTCAGACTCTTAACTGGACCGCTTCTATTCCGGTATCCGAAAGCAAGGGTACCAACTACAGCTTTACTGCAGAGGATCATGTTGGCAATTCCTATACAGTTAATATTGATGGAGTGAAAGTCAATCTGGGAGCCCCTGAGGTGTCTGTCACCAATTTGGACCGTACTATGATTAATTCTGCTACGAGCTATGATGTTACGGTAACAGATGGTTCCGGAGTGAAAACTTTCACAATTGAGGCAAGCAAAAATGGTGGAACATATACGACTTCTGCCAGTGCAGGTTTCGCTGTAAGTGAGGTTTCAAAGACATCAGATGCCACGGAATGGGTAAAACGCATAACCCTGACTCCGACTGCTGCAGACGGTGTGTGGAATCTCAGGATAAAGGCCTCTGATTCAGATAACAGAAATGTCACTCCGGTGGAATTCTCCGTCACAGTTGATGGAACTCCTCCAGTCGTACAGAATGCTTATACGGTAAACGGATATACTGGAAGCTATACTGCGGGTACTCCGGCTTACTTTACAAGTAGCACCCTCACTTTGTCTGGAACTGTCAATGAAAGTACTTCCGGTCTTAAGGAACTCCGCTGGTTAAAGCGTCGGTCCAACGTCGGATCAGATCCGTCTGCTGATGATGTAGTGTCCGGCGGAAATGAGCTTCCTGTTTCTGGCAAGGGCAATGCCGTTCCATTTACTCTTACTTCGGACGTATTTGCTTCCGCTGTGGGCGATGTTCATGACAAGCTTTATTTCGTGGCTGTAGATAATGCCGGAAATCACAGTGCTCAGCCAGTTTGTTTCGATATCTATGTGGATTCCACCGCTCCGACATTCACGGCAACTCATTATTCTGTGGGTGACGGATTCAAGCAGATTTCGGGAACAGTTTATCACAAGGGTACCGCGATGGCTCTTTATGGTGATGTTTCTGATTCTGGAACAGGATTGGGTGCAGGAGCCATTACATTTACGGGAATCTCACCGACAGTTTACTACTCCACATCTTCTGTAAATGACAGTAACTATGACGACGACTCGATTTGGTCAACAACGCTTCCGGCTGATGGAACTACGGTTCATTCTTGGAAAGCCGTGTTCACTCCTGGAAATACAGGTGTGGACGTTACTGCCACAGCAAAGGACAAGGCAGGAAAGGAAACTCAGATTTCTGTATGTACCTTGGCAAAAGACAATGCGCCGCCTACGGTAAACATCCTTAATATAGAGAGCAACGAGGAAATTTTTGCTGGAAATGAAATCGTTGAAAACAGGCTTACTTCCACCGGCCCAGGAACTTATTCGCTGACCGTAACTGGAAATTGGTCTGACGCTGTTTCCGGTACAAATAAACTTGAGTACCGCATATTCAACGGATCTGAATGGGGCGACTGGACGGAAGAACCCTCCGCTCCAAAGTCAAAAAACACTGTCGCATGGTCTTTCACCGTTCCTATAACTCAAGGTGCGGAACAGAAAATTGAGGTTCGTGGAACTGATGAGGCTGACAATCAGTCTGAGCCGGCTTCTATTACAGACCTGAAGATTGATTTCAGTAAGCCGACACTGACAGTCCCAACAATCAATCCGGTCTACAACCTCATCGCATTGGATGCCAATAAGTCCGTGGTGTTTGCTTTCACCTCTTATGACAGCTATAATCTTGAGAGCACATCAATTAAGGCTGTCAGGGGTGAAACTGAAATTTCCGAGACGACCTCATCTGCTGGCATTGAAATCAACAACAATATAACGCTCGGACAAAATCAAGAAGCGACAATTAAGTTTACCTCTCCTGCGGCTGATGGCACTTGGACCATAACGGCAACAGCGAAGGACAAGGTCGGACGTTTTACTGAATCTTCTGTGACCCTGACTGTGGACGGAACGAAGCCGGTTCTTTCTGACAGGCTGAGCATAAATGACGGAGCCGCATCGTTAAAGACCGCCTATACCGACAAGTACTATAATAATACCTCTCTGAAATTCGCAGGTTCCGTGACGGAGACCGTGGAACAGGGATCTGTGTACTACAAGCTGGTGAGGGGCGGAGACACTGCCGTTAAACCTGACAGCATTGTTTCTGATTACACTGATGTGGTTGCCATCGGCTCAGACGGTACCTTCAACACGACATCAACGGATTTCGAGTCTGACACGGATACTGCTTACAACTGGCTTTACATTCAGGCTGTGGATGCCGCCGGAAACCCGAGTGATGTTCAGGATTTCCCCATCCACGTGGATTTGAACGAAGCCGAGATTGATGTCGCTTATTATGCCAATGGGGATGTTGTCAGTGCCTTCGACGGTCATCAGATTCTTTCCAACAGGAATCAGTCCCTTACTATTTATGGACATGTAAGCGATGACATTTCCGGTTTGAACAGCATCAAGTTCATTAACGGCTCTACGAACATTACCAACAAGGCTACTGTCTCTTATTCAACTGCAGCGGCAAATACAAGTGTCTCTGATTTGACATCTTCAAGCACATGGGGAGTTTTGTCTGATACCAACCGCAAGACCGTGAAGTGGTGGAAGGCTGTCTTTGCAAGCTCCGATGTTCCTCAAGGAACGGTTTCTGTTGTGTCCGTTGATCAGGCAGGAAATGAAGGCTCCACATCGTTCTCCGTAACGGTGGATACAACACCTCCTACTCTCCATGACGTGAAACTTACCGGAACCGGTGCTTATCTTACCGGAACAACATATTATATTCCCAAGGGAAGCTTTACTCTCTCCGGTACTGTGCTGGACAATTATGCCATAGGAATAACGAATTTCTCATTGAAGAAAAATGGCGTGGAGGTTTTGACTGACGTCACAACTCCGGGCGATCCGACGTTCAGCTTCACTGTGAATACATCCGCATGGAACGACAAGGAAACTGGTTCCGTTACCGTAAAGGCTGTGGATGCCGCAGGAAATGCGTCGGTTGAAAAGAGCTTCAGTCTGATTGTGGACGACACGGCTCCTTCTCTTCTGAGCAATGTATTCAAGGCGGGCTACAAGTACAAGAATGTGGATGTAAAGAAGGACAAGGTGTTCTTCGTTGGCGGAGGAAAATACTCCGACAGCAGCTTTGCGAACAAGACATCTCTCTCCGTCTCCGGTTATTACGATGAGGCCGGCAGTGGAATCGACAGGGTCTATTATATAGTAACAAATGTTCCCTCTGGCTCTATTCCGACCAAGACGGCGGATGAAGTTATCAGCGGAATGAACGGATACTTCTCGGTCTCTGCCGATGGATATACTCTGCCTCATTATGGAACAACCGTTGTCGATAAGTACAAGACCGATGCCGAGCACAATTTGGAAATGAGCGGCGATTCTATAGTAACTGAAAATTGGCCGAGCTCTAAGTATTTCAGTTTCGGGGAAACTCTGGCAGGATTCGCGGCGACCTCCGACACTACGACGGACGTGCTCTATCTGGTGGCAGTTGACAAATGCGGCAATAAGAGTGCTGTCAAGGAAGCCAGAATCAATGTGGATCTTGATGCAGGTTCTGTTGATACAAATGAGACAGAGTCTGTTCCGACCAATGGCTCATCTCAGTTTACGCTGACAGGAACGGCGTCTGATAGTCTTGCTGGAATTGAAATCGTTAACTTCAGGGTCGGCGAGAACGACGCGAATTCAATTTATGCCTATGATGAGGACTCAAGATTGTCTTCAACGGACGATCCGATCGGTAACAGATATAAGACCCGCGGTTATGTCAGATTCTACAGGAAGACAGGTACGACAGGTTCCGGTTCAAATGTACAAAATGTTTATTCAGATGATTTCGAACTTATAGATTTCTACAGGAATGACAGCAAGCAGTGGACTGGAAACCCGGACTTCTTCCTTGCCGACGGTCCGAATGAGATTAAGTGGGAGCTGACCATCATGCCTGATCCCATATGGTTCTCAAGTGCCTTGCTTGGCTCTTCACCGAAAGTCTATGCGACCATAAAGGATTGGGCTGGAAATGTCGCGACTTATCCTGTCGCCACGCTCAAGGTTGACACCGTAAGTCCTACCGTAAGCATTTCTTCACCATCCGCATCGTCTTCTGTAAACGGACAGCTTTCCGTAAAGGGAACCGTGGATGACAACATCTCACCGAAGAAAGTGGAGATTTATACTTACTTTGGAAATTCCGTGCCTACGAACATTTCTGGCTGGACTCTGTTCAAGGGGCTGACCACAGATTCAACTGAGGCTGCTGGAAACGCTAAGCTTGACTCTGCGAACCTTTCTGAAATCTACAACTTCAGCATCCCCGGCCTGAACTTCAATCAGTGTGTGGCGGCGAATTCTCAGCAGGGAAAACTTTACGTGCTGCCTGTCTCCTATGATGTGGCAGGAAATGTCAGCATCAAGACAGACGCCATTACTTCAAGCATGTACACTCAGTACACTGTGGACCTTGATTCTGACAGACCGGAAATCTCATTCAATGAAATTACCGGTACAACAGGTTATAATGCCAAGTACAGAAGCAGTGTCGGCGGTATCATCCACGACGATGACGCAATCACTGCCGTAAAGATCTCACCTAACCCTGTTGATGACTGGGAGGCTTATACTCAGCCGGCGGGAACTTTGGAGTGTGACACAGGCTCTTCAACCGTGACGTTCACTTACACGCCTGCGGACGGCTCTGACGGTGCAAAGCCTCTCTACATTTATGTGGAAGATGAGCAGGGCGGCAAATTCTGGACGGCTCATACAACGACATGGATGAGACCCAAGGTGAAATTTGCCCAGGCAACAGACTTTGTGGGCCTTGATGGTGTCGTAACTTACAGATTCGATTCTACACCTCCGGCAGTAAAAGTCTATGTCGCTTCCTCAAGCAGTGCGGCAAGCGCAAGAACTGCGGCTCTTAATGCCACAGACGAAGCAACCGGTATTATCCGCGTTGGTGGAAGCAATACGAAGTTTGTTGGAATAAAAGTCCTTGCAAAAGACGAGAACGGAATTGACGGATCAAGTTTGACGGGCACCTTCGGTGAGGGTACGCCTGCAATGTCCTCTTTCTCAACGGCTTCGGATGTAACGATTGGTACGGACGTTTACAAGTGCTGGGTCGCAACGCAGGACATTTCAAGCTTTGGTGACGGACAGAAGGTTTGTTCTGTTACAGTGGCGGACAATTGTGGCTTTGAAAGCCAGCCGCAGGTCAACTTCCTCTTTGACAAAACAGGCCCCGTCATAACCATGACTACAAGCCAGACCGTAATATTCTCCGGCGAGGTGGATCTGCATGGAACTACAAGCGATACATTGGGAAGCGGCGTGCAGGATTTGAAGTGCTTCATACTCACTGACGATGACTTTACAGGTGGAGTGCCGAACAGTGATGCGATCCTTGGTTCTGCCCGCACAGAGTCTCCAATGGAAATGGATGACGAGCATACAGTGTATAACTGGAAATTCTCTCCCGTGCTGCCTGCTGGAAGCGCAAGTGCACTGGAGCCCTATGATTATGCGAAAGAAGCCGGAGACATTTATACTTTGAAGCTCGCTTTCTATGCTAAGGACTCTTTGGGCAACGAGACTCTGGATTTGACTAAGGTTCTCCGCTACAACCCCTACGGCGACCGCCCGATTGCGGAAATTGTTTACCCGGATGTAAAAGAGGGAGCTTATTCCGCCGATATGTCCGGTTCAGTCCGTGTCAGCGGTACGGCAGTGGACAATGTGGAAGTCAGCAAAGTCTTCCTCCAGATCGCTTTCGGTCATGGAGAGCTGAAGACAGAGTCTGGTATTACGACTGTAAAGAATGCGGCTTCCGGAGATACTTCATTCTGGAGCAAGACCGCGTTGGCTGCGGCATGTCCCTCATACTCGGGTCAAATCGTAACAACGTCAACGGAAAGTCTGTCCGGTGGTAACTTCGATGCTGATCCGAATTTCTGGGGAATTCAAGTTACTTCAACGGAAAGCTGGTACATAACTCTGAACAAGAGCCGTGAGTTCCAGAACAGCGCGTCTATTGATGATCCTGATGCGGCAGACAAAGACAAGACGTACACAATCTGGATCCGTGCGGCGGCAATGGACAATAACAAACTCCTCGGCGCATGGTCAACACCTGTGGCTCTTTCCTTGAACCCGAACGCACCTTCCATCGGTGGTACAGTTACTCCGACCGTCCGCTTCTATACCGATGCGGCGTGTACTAATGCCATAGCAGGTTCTGACATTCCGTATACACCCGATATGTGGATCAGCGGAAATGCCAAGCTGATTACATCGGCGGAGCATGTGAATGGAATTTCCGATCTCTCTTACTCTGTTGCCGAAGGAGATGCGACGGCGACACCGGTGGCGGCAGTTTCTACCAATTCTGAGGGAGCTGTAACAATTGCCAATGGTGCCTCACATCATACTGGTGACACTGATGGCAAGTGCTATGATGTCGAAATTATCCTTGGAACCGGTTCTGGCGGAGGAAGCAAACTCGTTCAGGTCTCAGCGATTGAAAAGGCAAACGGTCTTTCAAAGACTGAGTACTACACGATTAATTACGATAACACGGCTCCGACGATCGGAGACTTTGTGCTGAACGATGAGGCCTTCGCTGCTGGCGGAAAGATGCAGAACAGCAACCTGCAGCTGACTGTCGGCGGTACTGTGGATGATGATGACGCAGGATTCGAAAGACTTCTGTTCTACTTCTACAGAAGCGGTACCGGAAATATTTACGACCCGCAGCTTGACTACACTGACACAAGTGTGTCTTCCACTACTGCCTTAACTTCCTTGGTAAGCTCTGTGGAAAAGAATGGAGAAAAACTTTATTCTTCAAGAAAGACCGTAAACTGGATTAATAACACCAGCTTTACCATGAGTGAAGACGTGCATGTAAGAAAGGGCGGCGTAGCGATAATCAATGGCCACTGGTACAGGATTGGCTCCGTCTTGGGAACTGGAACCGTAACGGTCAACATTGAGGGAGGTGTTGCAGATTACACGCAGGCCGGAAATACTGTTGAATTCCCGTATGCTCAGGTTGTGGACAATCTTTCAAGCGAGACCATAAAGACATGGACCTCAAGAGGCCATTCGTTCAGAACCGGAGATGACGGAGACTTCATGCCCGAGTCCGTAAGCAAGAGCGGTACCACATGGACATGGGATGCGACCATCCACGGAAACTACATTCCTGACGGTCCTGTAACATTGGTGGTCTTTGCCGCTGATAAGGCCGGAAACGTCTCCGCGAAGTCTGTCGCAGGTACTCTGCAGAATAATCCTCCTCGTCTTGCCAAGGTGTTCCTGGGAACCGACTTGAACGCCGACAACAAGTATTCAGACTCTGAGTTTGAACCCTATGACCTCTACGGAGTGAAGGGCTCTTATTTCGAGGCTTATAACCTTGTTACGGCAGGATTCAGTCTCATGGAAGGAGATGAGGTTGTTGAAAGCACTCGTCCCGCGTTCAAGGCAAAGAACAAGCTTGCGGTTTACGCGGAGTTCATAGGCGGAAAGGATCCCATAAAGATGAAGTTCACGCGGAATGCTTCGGAAGCTGGTACCCATTATACGGTGGACGAAAACAGTGAGATAATACCTCTTGTTCAGAAGGCCGTAGGTGGAGCGGGACTCATTGGCCCCTCTGCTACAAATCTCCACGGTGAAAACGGGCTGGTGACGGGTGGAATCTATGAGGTGGACAACGAGACTTTGGCGGGCAGGGCTGGTTATGACAACAATGACGACGGCACTGTTCCTGTGCTCCTCTCATTCTGGGACAGCACGGAGGATCTTGACATCGGAGATACCACTCAATACAGCGTGCTTAGAATAGAAGATTTCACTCTTGATCTTACGGACGTAGTTAATCCTACTTCTGCAATCACTCCGTTCTACTGGAAGGGAGAGGATGACAACAGCCTCTATGAGAACTCTTCCGCAAACGGACACATTGAGCTTGAGGATGACTGGAAGGAATCTACCGGATACGTAAGCAATGGCTCTGACGCTGAGAAGGATGGGGATCCAAAGGTCTCCGGAAAGATTAAGATTGAGGGATATGCCTTTGATGAGACAAGACTTTCCAAGATTCTTATAAAGCTCGATCACTTCTCGCTGACAAGCAGTCTTGGAACTGAGTCGGGATATCTTGTTGCGGCAAACTGCACGGGAGGCGTGTGGACTTACGGTTCCAGCGATATAACTAACGGCTGGAAGTTTGAGGTGGATCCTGAGGACAAGGGCTCTTACTTCAACCAGCTCGGACACAAGGTGAAATGGACTCTTTCTCTGGATACCGAAAAGGTAGCTGACCTTGCGCAGACAGACGTGAAGGTGACGGTCATCTCAAAGGATGCCGCGAATCGCCTTGCTTCCACAACAGCCAACGCAACGGAAGGTGACGGAACATACAACAAGCCTGAGTATCAGATGGACGTAGTGCCCTACATTACGTCTTTGACGACCTTCCTTTCCTCAATGACCACCAGGGAGGATGCCTCTGAGTACAACCGTACCGCCATGGGACACTACCCGGTGCAGTACTACGGTGGAGAGGGAGAGACCGTAACAGTAAACGGCTTTAACCTGAGCTCGGGTGTAAAGACATACGAAATTACAGATACCTCAGCCTCTGGAGCGTTCAGTGTGACCGTCAACAACCTTGTCTCTCTCAACAACATTAACTACAACGACGGACATGGAAGCTATGATGGCGGCGATGACGATGACCTCAAGAATTATGTGCTTCATCCGGACACTATTCCTTTGAGCGGTGACTATGATCTTTACTCCAACTACTACAACCGCCGCCCCAACAACACGAACAACAACGTGCTTACCGATGATGTCTACATTGACGTGTGGACAATCAACAATCAGGCTGCGGTTGGAGAGACTGGCACGGGTGAACTTCGTGATCTTGTCATGAAAATCAACCAGAACAATAAGCTCCTCGGATTCGCATTTACGAATGGTAGTGGTGCGATTTCTATTCCTAGGGGAAATGCGGATACGGCTGCCAATGATCGCTCCAATGAGTTGTGGGCAAGGGACTATGACGCATGGTCCGCAGTCGGTCTTGGATTTGACAGGGCTGGCAATGCGTATGCGGTAGGAGCAGGTGGCGATATTAACGGTAATTTTTCAAATGCCAAGTGGATTTTTATGACCGGTCGTTGGGGCAAAAATCTTACTGGTCTAAAGTTGCGTGGTGCTAAGGATGAAGGTAACAGCCTTAGGCTGGAGGAAATCGGTCAGTGGGGCATTAAAGCAGATGCCTCAAGTTCTGCTAAAAGAATCGACAAGAGACGCATAAAGAGTCCGTCTATTGCGGCTAACAGTTTCAGCGGATCTGGAAGGACCGCTTCAACCAATGTCTATCTTGCCTATTACGATGGTATAAACAAGGAGATACGCTTTAAATGGGGAAAGTTTACAGCTAGTGCCAAAGAAAGTGCAGGTTATCTTAACGATTGGTGTACGGAGGCTAATCTTGGTAATAATAACAAGCATTGGTATTATGGCAAATATATACAGGTAATAGCTGACACGCTTGATGACGGCACTCATTCTAGCGGTACATTGGGCAATGCCGGTGAATATGTATGTATTGATGTTATACCGTCTTCAACAGGCACTGACGACAGGGTTGTGCTTGTCTGGTATGATGGGGAAAACACAATGTATACATACACCAAGAACATTACGGGTACCAAGGAAATTAATGATTCTACTCCAGATAACATGAGTGGAAATGCTACTTCCCGCTATACAGGAACAGGAACATTGACTGACTACTGGGCAACACCTAAGAAAATCTTCACAGGTGCAGGAGAGTTCTGTAAGGTTGCCGTAGATGGTAATGGGGGAGTGCACATTGCGGCCTGTGATATCCTGGATGGAGACTTGCGCTACGCATATCTGAGTTCCCCTGAAGCGGACTATGTTGAAGCAGATAACTCCGTTATCGTTGATTCTTATGGAATTGTCGGAACCCAGCTTACGCTGGATGTCGGACTTGTCGGTACTAAGGTTGTTCCTTACATAAGCTACTATGCTGGTTCCATGCCGAAGATGGCCTGTCTCCCGGGAGGAGCAAATCTCGGAGTTAGTGCAGGAGCTGCCTCTGAGTTGTTCACTGGAAAGTGGGAATGCACTTATGTGCCAACAAGCAGCATTATCTCTGAGGACAGAATAAACGTCGGACTTTGGAAGGATTCATCTGGTGGAATTATAGCTTCTCAGACTGGTACGAACGATTATCATCTTGGTGGTAACTTGTATAATGGACAATGTTACGGTAATGGCTCACCAAATGCTGTTGTAGGTTATATCCGAAATGAGGATGGAGCCACCTACTGGGTCGAAACCGCCCAGATGAAGTAGTTCGGTTCCCTCCGTCTTGTGCGGGGGGAATCCTGATGAAAAAAATTCCTAAATGTTTGACATTTTGGGGAATTTGGAGTAAAATATGGGTTAATGGCTGGAGAAAATTCCAACACTCCGGTCTGACCTGCAAAATTATAAAGTTGATACAGAGGTAACTCTGGTACGATTTTTAAATTGTTGTATTGTGATGATTTAAAATTCGTGGCATCTCGTGAGGAACTTTCAGTGCCGTCGTTGTGCGTAACTGTCAGAAGCCTTGTGATGTTTAAAGGATGCCTGTATCTTTTGCTGTGCGAAAGGTGTTTTTGTGCCGATTCTATATTGATGGGATGGGCGGTTTACTGAAGGGTAGCTGCGGTTATTCTTCATGTGGCTAGTACAGGAAAACACTGAAAACTTTGTTTTTGGTGAGCCCTATAGTGAGGTAGGTCTATGAAGATAGGAATCAAGACTTTTTTCAAGAATAGTGTTATTGCGGTTTTTGCTGCATCTTTCATTTTTGCTTTTTCATCCTGTGAAATAGGACTTGGTGCCGCCGTGGATACGGACGCTCCTCTCGTGGAAAGCATTGTGAGCCCGAGGGAAAATGTGGCCAGGAGAAGCAGCATTCACGTTGCAGGAACTTGTTCCGATGACACCGGAGTAGACTACCTCAAGGTCCTTCTTATAAATAATGATTATCCCGATGATTTCAGGGTTGAGTGGGATGAGCTCAAGCCCACATCCGGAACTGACTGGAGCTTCGATCTGGATTATTATCCCGACGGCGAGGGCTATAACTATAAATTCAAGACAGGAAACGGAGAGAAGAACATTTATCTTCCCGACGGAACCTATGTCCTTGAGCTGGTTGCCGTGGATACGTCCGGACGTATGTCAGGAAAGCTTTCTCGTGCGTTTGACATTGACAACACTCCTCCAATTTTCCTGCTTTCCACCCCGACTTCCATAAGCTCTGAGGATTTGGCGAATTTTACGAAATTCGGTAAGACAATCAGCCTGAAGGGAACCATCTCCGATGACCACCTGAGCACGGACAAAGATAGCGTGAAGGTGAGAATGTACCCCAGGGAAAGCGACGGCTCCAAGGGCACTAAGATAAATCTCCCTGTAAAGGACTTCATTGTGTCCGATGCGGCGAATGCTACCATTGTCATAGGTCGCTATGCGGACTCTCCTTCCACCGATATAGAGAACAACTATAAGACAGCTTATACGGATAACTATGCTAACGGTGCTAATAAGAATCAGCAGTTCTACCTTGAGGTGGATATTTATGATAACGCAATAGGTCCGAACGCCACGACAGGTCTTGATGCCCCAATAGACTGGAGTATTGTTAACTCAATGGAAGACTTGGACTCAAACAAGAATACTAAGGTGTATGTCCGCGAAAAGCTTTTGGCGTTGACTAATGAGATCGGAGTCGGCACAACCTTGGAAGGCTCTGATTTCAGACAGATTTGGAACGGCACATATAAAGGAGCTATTACCAATGCGCAGAGGAGCACGATTATCAGTGCCCTTAATGGTGATGACGCGACTCTCAATGAAGGTTCTCATAAATACCTTGGATGCGAGGAGACACCCCTTGCCTTCAACGTAAATAAGGATGTCAGTCCGACATACTACTTCCCCTCTTTCGAAATTGGCAATGACCTCAATTTCCATAACGTAAATAATGATTCGGTGCTTTCATTCACTGTAAATCAAGGGGTGGATAAGGCGAAGGTTGTGCCGAGTTCTATTCAAGCCAAAATTTACGAATATGGTGGCGATGATGTTAAGCCCTTGACAAAACCCACAAGTCGGACCCAACTTGGAACCTGTGTGTGGGAGAGTGGACTTAGTTCATCCAATCTTTTTGAGGCGGATACTAAGACACCCCTTTTCCAAAAGAATATAAATGTTGACTCTGCCACATATTCTTTCAAACTTCCCGGTATTGTGGATGACAACCATGGAGTTCATCTGCGCAGATACTACTATGTTGTTCTTGAAGGACAGGATGCGTCAGGAGATGCTCTTGAAAATTTAAACGGACAGTTTTTCGGCTTCTATACATCGACTTCTGGTGCTCCGCCAAGCATTGAGGCTAGCAACAAAACGTGGGTAAAGTATGCTGCGGGAGCAACATATCCATTTGAGGTCAGAATAACCGATTCCATGGGAATGTCGGACTACCATCATAAGGGAGCGGACGGAATAACTGGAACAGTGAAGCGCTATAACGGCTATTATGAGTCCGAGGCAAGCCTTCCGTCATCAGATAACTGGCACAGAGCTCTGAACATTAGTGAGTTCAACTCGAATACTCTTGTTTCAGGCACAAACGAGTTTAAGGAAATCATTAATCTTAACTCATTTGGTCTTGTGTCCGGTGTTACGACTTATACCTACCTGCTTGACATAACGGCGACAAATGTTAACGGTTCCTCAAGCCGGAAGAAGTATTTGATTTATGTGGACGCAGGGACTCCCTCTGTCACGTTCAATGACAGAGCGTTGAATGGCAGCACCACTCCCTTGCGCGTTGAGGAAAGCAACAACTACTATGCCAAGGTTGACGGCAAGAATACATACAAGCTCCACCTGTCACTCGCTGATACCAACGGATCTGGAATTGATTCATACACATACAATGTTACCCAGGGCGGAACCGTAATCGCAACTGGCAATGTGGATGGTGCCGGAGCTGACAATATTACTGTCATCCATGACATCCCTGATGCGACGCACAATCTTGTTGAGGGACCGGCCACCATTAACGTACAAGTGACCGACAAGGTTGGCAATGGACCTGTAACTGAGTCGAAAACTGTGTACTTTGACTTCTCTGCTCCTGAGTTCACGGCGTTCCCGTCTGCAAGCAACACAGAAAAGGATGCGTGGGACTTTACTGTATCAGCACATGACACTTATCTCATGGACGATATCGTTGTGACGGCTACTAAGGACGACGGCACTGTGTACAACGCATCCACATCCGGATTCCTGACAAATGTGACGTATTCTGATGATCAAAAGACGGCTTCCAGAACAATCCATTTCAATGGCAGCCAGATGGACGGAAGCTGGGTTGTTAACTGTGTCGCCAAAGATAAGTCTGGACGTACGACCTCCAAGTCATTTAACATGGTCTTTGACTCAACCAAGCCCGTGATCGGTGATAATTTTACTGTGCCGGGAGTATCAGGTACATTCCAGTATAATGGAGAGAACAATTACTTCTCCCTCAACAGCCCGGTGTTAAATCTGACTGTAAATGAGCCTACGTCAGGACTTGACTCCGTGTACTATATCCTCAAGAAAAATACGGATGAGCCGCCGTTGTCTGACTCGGATGACGTTACCGGTTGGACAAGGGTTGCGACTTCAGGAAAGGGCGCGGCTATTTCTGTTCCTCTTTCTGCAAGCGGATATTTGCAGACTGGAAACGGAGTGTACAACGTGCTTTATGTGCGTGCAAAGGATGTGGCTGGAAATGTTTCCGACAAAAAGGCCTTTAACGTAAATATTGACGTAACTCCGCCTCGTCTGGACTATATATGCTACTCCATTGGCAGCGGCAGCGAAACGGTTGTAAAGCCCGCTAGTTCCGTGCTCTACAGGAAGAATGTTCCCGTAACACTTTATGGAACCGCAAGCGACGGACAGACCGGACTTGACAGCATAGAGTTCAGCACCAACCCGACGTCAATATACTATTCTTCTGAGACTGTAACCGAAGCCAATGCGACTTCCATTACATGGGTTAGTAGTATTTCTGAGTCCGGCTCAGTGACTCCTCTGAACGTAAGGTCATGGAAGGCAGTGTACCCCGCGAGCACGACACCTGTTGTTCTTACCGCAACTCCAAAGGACAAGGCCGGTCTGGAAGGAAACGATGTTTCTCTTGGCACTTTGATTGAGGACACAACACCTCCAGAAATTTACGCGTCAACTCTGAGCATTCAGTCTAACACCGTAATAAAAGAGACCTCAATGACAGATAACGGGGACGGAACCTACAAGCTGACCGTAAGCGGAAAATGGTCGGACGATGCCTCTGGTACAGCCTGGCTCAAATACCGCTACAGTGAGGCCGAGGATCCGAACCATGTGCTTGTGGATTCCATCGCCACAAATATTAAGACTCCTGCCGTAGGATGGAGTTTCTCCCTTGATGTGGTGGAGGGCACTGGACAGAGCATTGAGCTGGTCTATGCCGATAATGCCGGAAATGAAAATACAGTCACTATATCTGACCTTACCATTGATACAGGCGCGCCGACGTTGGTGGTAAATAACCAGGCTTCTTATAACCTGACATCCGGTAATATTACGTCGGCTGGAAAAGCTACAATCACTATTAATGCGGCGGACAGCCTTGGAATCGCAGGCATCGAAATTTCCGCCAAAAAGGATGACGAAGCCCCTGTTACTGAAACTAACGCATCTCTGGGCATCGGCATAAATCCTGGTTCAAGCGGAACCACTGCGACCGGATCCATAACGCTGACGGCTCCGAATGCTGATGGTAAGTGGAATATTACTGTTACCGCAACGGATCTTGCCGACAGACCTGTGACAAAGAACTTTAGCCTCGTATTTGACGGCACGGCACCGGTAATAAACGATGGCTTCAAGATAAAGGATCAGTTATGGTCCGAAAGCCTCTCGTATTATAACAGCACGACCCTGAAGTTCTCCGGCACAGTGAACGAATCTGTTGCTATGGGCAAAATCCTTTACAAGATTTCCGACGACTCAACGCTTCCGACAACTCTCAGCGGTGACAGCTCCGCGAAGACCGTCTATCTGAACGGCAAGGGTAACGCCGTTGATTTCTATGCGACGGACAACGGATTCTCTGTTGACAGTACCGAACATCCTTGCAACTATCTCTATATTCAGGCATTCGACAAGGAGGACAATAGCAGCATTGTGAAGAAGTACCCTGTGCATGTGGACACCAACGCGCCTGAATTCAGCGTCACTCACTATCAGAACGGAAACCAGACTCCGGTGGAGATTCAGGGAAAGGTTCTCACTAAGGGAGACGCGGACTTTATTGTCTATGGAACTTACGAAGATACAGGCTCAGGCGTTGACGGAATAGACTTCTTCCTTGGTTCCGAGAACATAAATAGCAAAGTCTCGGTCAGCTACGCTCCTGCTGCGGTCACGGATTTCGCTACTTACACAGGATGGATAAATACTATTAACGACAGCAATAAGAATCTGATTAAGCACTGGAGGGCTGTTGTTACCAGCGGAGCCAACCTTGACTACATTGCCGGAAAGACTGTTTCCGCAAAGCCGAAGGACAAGGCGGGCAACGGTTCCGTAAAGACCGCGTTCGCTCTGACTATAGATGATAGACCCCCTGAGATTAACAGTGCCGTCATTTCTGGTGCATATAGGGAAGATGATTCTACAGGCACTTTTGACGCGATATATTATGTGAACAATTCTACATTCACATTCTCCGGTACAAGCACGGACAATTACGGGGTGACTTCAACCGTATATACGCTGAAAAAAGGTTCGGAAGAAATTGCTTCAGGCTCAGCTACCGCACCAAGTGTCTGGTCATTTACGCTTAGCTTCACTGATCTGAGCACATGGGGTAATGGCAATGAGGGCGTGCTTACTGTGGTCTCTACCGATGAGGTCGGAAGAACCGCAGAGAAGAACTATAAGATTATTATTGACTCTGTGGGCCCAAGTTTCCTTTCAAACATGTTCAAGGCCTCTTACACCTATAATGGGGCACCAGTCTATAAGGATACCGCGTTCTTCGTTGGGGGTGGAAAGTATTCTGAAAGTACGTTTACTAACAAGACTTCAATACCCGTCGCAGGATACTTTGAGGAAAAGGGCAGCGGTATGGCAAAACTCTACTACCAGATTTGTCATCCCGGTGACACGCCGATGACGCTCAGCACCTATGAAACCTCCTCTACGGGAGTAATTACTTCTCTGCCACGGTGCGCGGGTAACAAGCCCAGCAGCAGCTCCGGTGAGTTGAAAAAATACCAGCTGAATGCTCCTGCCTCGGGAGATGTTTACGGAACTCCCAAAGTAAATCCGTCAACTCAAGAGATTGAGAAGGAATCCTACACGAATTCCACATACTACAGCTTCTCAGAGGTTCTTAACGGATTCAGACCCGTCGAGGGCGGTGTTTCAGACAGACTCTACCTGATTGCGGTAGATAACTGCGGAAACACAAGCTTACGCAAGGAAGTTAAGATTAATGTTGACCAGACTGTAAGTGTCGTCGATTCTGATTCGGGCGAAACGAAGCTTACTAACGGTGAGGCAGACATTGTGCTTACCGGAACTGCGGAAGACGATCTTTCTGGACTTGAGATTATCAATTTCGTGGTGGGCCATGATCCTCTGTATATTCCTGCCTACGACAGTTATACGGCATTGAATAATAAGGCGGAGATAAACACCTATCTTTCTCAGAATCCGAACGCAGCCCCGAATTCCTACAGCAGCTACGGAAAGGTCCGCTTCTACAAGTGGGATGCTACGGCCGAGGACAATAAGGGTGATTTGGAAAAGATAGACTACAGCAAGACTGATGCCGGAGCATGGAGTTTCAATCAGGATGGCACATTGCCCCCGTTCTATATGCAGGACGGCTCCTCGAAGGTTAAGTGGGAGCTTACGATTACTCCGAAGCCCGAATGGTTCTCTGAGGGCAATCTTGGAACCACTCCTGTGGTCTACGCGAATGTCAAAGACTGGGCGGGAAATGCTTACCGCTATCCTGTGGCGACACTCAAGGTTGACACGACTCCTCCGACAACGGTTATTGACAGCCCGAACACCGACATTCACAACGGAACATTCGACGTTCTCGGTACTGTCTCGGACGGACCCAATGCACCGAAATCAGTCTATCTCTACAAGGCATCCGGAACTGCTCCCACAGACCTTGATGATTGGGATTTGGTCGGAGCTTACACCACTGACAGCACTGAGGTTGATGTTGCACGTAATATAAGTTTGCAGGAAGTCTCAAAAATCTATCACTGTACTTTCGCTGACATTGACCTGAATGAATTTGCAGGTTCTAGTGGCACTGGAACTGGATACCTCATGCTGGTTGCCTGTGATGAGGCCGGAAACTGGAACGTAGACAAGGAAAATATCACAAGCGCTAACTACACGACTTATACCGTTGACATGAATACGGACAGACCTGTCGTGAAGTTCAATGAGATTACCAACAACGGTTTGGGTGAGCCCGATGTGCCTATGTACACGTCAAAGTACTCCTCTCGCATTTACGGAACCGTTACCGACGATGACGGTGTGGCTGAAATCAAGATTGCCTCTTCGTTGCCGGGAAACTGGGAGACCTATCCTCAGCCCGCGGGAACGCTTAACTATACTCCGGGAAGCACGAGCGTTTCATTCAACTATGTGCCGCAGGGAACCTTGGACGGCGTAAAGACACTTTATATCTATATAAGGGATACTGCTGGAAATACCTTCTGGACTTCAAATTCTCCGGCATGGAAGCAGCCAAAGGCTGTATACGCCGGAACTACGGCAGAGACAGATCTTGATTCTGAGGTTAAATACCGCTCTGACAGCACTCCTCCGACAGTACGTGTAGTGTCAGGATACGGTGCAACTGCCGCAGCCGCACAGACTAAAGCTCTTGCCAATCTTGAACAGGGAAAGACAATGGGTGTCTCAGAAGTCTTCGGTGGTACTGAAAGGATGTTCATGTCCATTTTGGTCGCGCCCTATGACACAAACGGCATTTCCTCTGTGACAGGAACTGACTTTGAAAATGACTCTTCTGTCCCCTACGTAAAGATTGAAGATGTGATATACACCTACCCCGACGGCAGGGAGTGCCCTGTTTACGTATATAACTACGATGTCTCGGAGCTTACAAGCGGTCAGAGCACACTGACGGTTACTGCGAGCGACACGTCCGGTCTTGATGCGAGCAGCGTTACTCCAGTGATTTTTGACAATGACGGTCCTGTCATTACTGTCTCAACAAATCAGAATACGGTTCTCACCGGACTCGTTGAGATAGCGGGTACAACCTACGATCAGCTTGGTTCCAATGTGAGTGCGCTTTGGTGCTTCATACCTGACGATACCTACTACGATTCGGATGGTACACTGCTCTCATCTTTGACGGCGGATGATTATTCAGCACTTAAGACAAAGCTTTATACAGATTTTGCTGACGAGGTTAAGGAAGACTCGCTTTTGAGCTGGTCCGTGGAATTCGATCAGGAGGATTCTACAAAGCTGTACAGGAAGCTTCCTTCTACGGCAGCCGAGCTTGCGTCTTATACGAAGGTTTATCATACCGAGCAGGACATCTACACGCTGGACGTTTTTGTCTTGGCGAAGGACGAGCTCGGTAACGAGAGTGTTCACCAGGGCAAGATTACATACAACCCCTACGGAAACAGACCGATTGCGACGATTGTTTCACCGGCTCCTGCTTCCGGATCCACCGATTTGTTCGCAAAGGCTTCTGGAAATATCCGTGTCGCAGGAACAGCCAGAGACAATGAGGCCGTGGACAAGGTGTTCATTCAGATAGCTCTTGGTGATTCTGACAACAGAAATACGGCAGCCGGCATTAATCTCATGAAGAGTGGCTCCAAGTGGGATCGCACAAAGCTTCCCGCCACCTACACCGTCAAGACAGTCTCTGATCTTTGGACAGGTGAAAACAGCGTTTACTCTAATGATCCTTCTCTCTACGTTGCGGATCCTGAGTTCTGGGGCATTGAGGCTAGGTCAACAGGAAGCTGGTACTCAGTCCTGAACAAGCTCAATGACCTTCAGATTACGGCCGCTCTGGACACAGACAGCACTGAGACCTATACTGTGTGGGTACGTGCCGCCGCCGTGGACATCAACGGACTTTTGGGACCGTGGAGCAACCCGCTTCCGATCAGCATCAATCCTAAGTCTCCCGCCATTGGAAACCATGTGCCGAAGGTGTTCTTCTACAGCGACGAGGCAATGCAGCACAAGGTTGGTGAAAAAGAATATGTTGATGATATGTGGGTTAAGGGATATGCCGCCCTCATTACAACCGCCGAGCATGCCAACGGAATCAGTTCCATCACCAGCTCAGAAGGTGAGTATCAATCAAATGATCAGACCGTCATTAACCATGTTGTTGATGGTGTAATCGGAGACGGAACAGGAGCCGTGGCGGAGGACTTTGACGGCCTTTCAACTACCGGTACGAACGGCAAGGAAGGATACACTATTAAGGTTCCTCTTTCAACCAATACTGGTAACGGCACAAGGGAGGTCCGTGTTACCGCAATTGAGGGAAGTGAGACTGCTTTGTTCAAGGAGCAGCTTTACACCTTCAGATACGATAATACTGCTCCGAATATACAGACGCTGCTTGCGAATGGAGATGTTTTTGAAAACAACAAGAAACTGCAGAACAGCAATCTCCAGCTTACTGTTGGCGGAACTGTGACAGACGGTACAGACGAAGTGCCAGGATCTGGATTCTCCAAGCTTCTCTTCGCATTCTACCGTGGAAGCTCTTCGGTTAAAGTCATTGATTCTCAGGTTTCTGGTCAGACTGTAACTGTCGATTCTACCATAACGACCAAGGAAGTCGCCGGACAGAATATTTATGGTAAGACCTACAGCATCACTTGGGCGACGGACAGCAGCACACAGTTTAGCTACACAGGAAGTGCCGACAGCTTTGTGCGCAAGGGCGGAACTGTTATGATTGGTGATGTCTGGTACATTATAAGTGCCGTAAACGGAACAAACATCACCATAGCAGAGAGCGCGAGCACCGACGTTACGTCTGCATTCTTCCCATATATGCAGGTGGTTGACAATACATCCGCGGAGACGCTCCAGACATGGACCGAAAGCGGACATACTTTCAAGAATTCCCGCGATGACGGTGACGGCATGCCTGAATCTGTCAGCAAGTCAGGAAACACTTGGACATGGGATGCCACCCTCCACGGAAACTACATGGCGGACGGTCCTGTAACCTTCGTTGTGCTTGCAATGGATAATGCTGGAAACATCTCCGCCGCGACAAGGACAGGTTCCATTGAAAACAATCCGCCTCGTCTTGCCAAAGTCTACCTCGGTACTGACTTGAACAATAACAACAAATTTGAGGACAGCGAGTTCGAGCTTTATGACATTCACGGTGTAACGTCAATGTATCAGGACGCTTATGACCTTACTACGGCCGGATACAGCACTGTAAGCGGCAGCGGAAAGTCCTTGGTCGTTTCTGCAAGCACAAGGCCGGCATTCAAGATCACGAACAAGCTTGCCCTGTATGCTGAGCTGGTTGGCGGAAATGGGGAGAAGCTCCTTGTGTTCAACAGGGATGCCGAGGATGCTGAGGGTTCAGGAACAGATGATGATGGCGTAACATACATTTATCCGACTCCGACTCAGGGCTCTGGAACTGATCTGATTCATGCAGCCACTACGAATTTCACCGGCAATACTAAGGTAACTTCCGGTTATGTGCTCTCCAACGTGTTGCTCACGGGAAAAGAGGAGAATACTTGGACGGCTAGTGACGACGGATCCAAGGTGATGTCATTTACAATCTGGGATTCAACTGAAGAGCTTATTCAAGGTCAGACGACCCAGAGTTGTGTGCTCCGTATCATGGATCTTGAGCTTTCTCTTACTGACAAAGTTCCTCCAAGGACGGTGATTGAACCGCTTTACTGGAACAGCGGCAGCGACAACAGCCTTTATAAGAACAGCAAGGCAAACGGTCACATTGAGCTCGATTATGAGTGGAAGAAGGATGGAACCTCTTATAGTTCTGAAGCTGTTAACGGACAGTATGACGGAGATCCCAAGGTTTCTGGTAAGGTGACATTTACCGGATATGCCTATGATGAGACAATGATTAAATCTCTGCTGATGAACTTCGGCGGCATGACATTCACTAGTCATGTGACTGACGGATTCTGTTCAGGCGGAACCTATACTGTGGGTGATGTCGACTGCTTTGAGGTTGCGAACTATACAGGTACTGGAGATACCGGATGGAATGTAGCCTCACCTTCTATGGCTGATGATTTCTGGGAAATTGCCGTGGAGCCTGTCTACTTCGATCAGAGGGGACATAAAGTTCGCTGGACTTTGAGTGTAGACACTTCCAAGATTGCCGGAAGTGCAAACAAGGACGTTAAGCTGCTTGTTTATGCTATGGACGGCGGCTATACTACCTCTCCTGCCGATGACGACACGACTAAGGTTGATGGAGTTGAGAACAAGTCTAAATATCAGATGGATGTAGTGCCCTATATCCTCGGACTGAGGACTTCCCTCTCAACGACAGGACGTACTTTCTACGACAGAACCGCACTGGGCCATTTCCCGGTAAACAAGGATGAGTCGTTCTTCGTCTATGGATTTAATCTTGCGACGGGAGCAACTTTCAAGGATAATAAATCTCATTCTGTGTCGCTCGCGGCTCCTGGTGCTAATGATCCGACCAGTTACAATGGTTACTCATTGTTCAAGGTTGCGGCAAGTTCCCTGTACTCAGGAAAGTTTACCGTAACTGTTAACACCATGGTCTCTATTAACAACATGAACGACAATGATGCCAAGGGAAAGTACTCCAGCACCAAGACCTACAGCGAGTCCAAGAAGAACAAGCTCTATGACAACTACCCGAACAGATTCCCGGACGGAGCCACAAACAACCGCCTCACCGACGACATGGAAATCGATGTCTGGCAGTTTAACTCCAGAGCGGCATCAACAACAGGAAAAACAGATGATCCGCATATGGAGATAAACCCGAACAATGGCATGCTGGGATTCTCTTTCTTGGATGGAGCCATGTGGTTTGCTATGCCAGAGAGTTCCGATAATTCCTATAAGACAGGAAAGAAATCGACAACTGACTTTATGGTAAGCGGATATTTCACCTATGACACTGCTGGAAATACTTATGGATGTTCTGCCGGTCAAGATTCTGATGATAATAAAGCGGATCCTTTCTGGGTTTATGGAAAGAAAGGAGATGGTAATTACAGAATTGAACTTACCGGTCAGGTGGGCAAAAGAGTTGATGGTGAAGACCATTCTGGCAGGGATACTGAGTCCTACAATCTTAAGAATAAGATAAAGAATCCTGTAATGGCGACCTATCTAAGCGGGACGACAACAAATGTATACATCGCTTACTATGACAGCTGGAACGGTGAAATAAGGTTCAGGGGAGGAAAAGTTAGTGGTAGCACTTATTCGGGAAATATATTCAGGGATGCCTATAAGACCAAAACTATTAATGAAAATTCTGTTAATAATGTCAATGCGGGTTATTATTCTTGCAGGGATGCGCAGGTGATTGCAACATCGTTTAAGCCAACTGAGACGAGTATCTCCGCGAAGTATGATGGTACTCCACTTGGAGGTGCCGGCCCCTATGTTTCCATAGCGACGGTACCTGCTTCTGCTCCATCAGGCGCTGGGACAGTCGTGCTTGTATGGTATGACGCTGCCGCCAAATGTACTCGCTATACTTATAATACGAATCCGTTGAATGAAGATTGGCGTGATACAAGTAATCATTTCTGTGGTCTCAATCATGCTAACTGGTCAGGAGCAAAGACGATTTTTGAAGGTGCCGGTGAGTTCTGTCAGGTAAAGGTTGATGGAAAAGGTGGTGTGCACATTGCGGCTTACGATTCCATCAGGGGAGATGTGCGTTATGCAAGATTGGCTTCTTACACTGGTGAAGGCTATAGTGAGGCAACTGATTCCTGCATTGTGGATTCAAGAAGTGTCGTAGGTAAGCAGCTCACACTGGATGTTGGCTTGGTAAATGATGTCGATGATAATGGTACAATAACAGGTTCTCATGCAGTTCCATATATCGGCTATGTCTATGACAAGTATCCGAAACTTGCAAAGCTTGTTTCAACAGATTTTGCGGCTGGTGCATCAGAGGATTTCTTTACAGGAAACTGGGAGGTGACCTATGTTCCCACACCGAAGAATATCTACAAGGTAGATTCGAGCTCTCCGAACAACAGCCGAATCAATGTCGGTGTGTGGAAGAATAACTCTACAGGAGTTATTACTAGTTATACCGGAGGGCAAACCACAAACGGAAACAAGGTTTATGGAAACGGAACGGACTATCCTATTCTGGGATATCAGGTTTGGGCAACTGCACCTGATACTACTGTAGAGACCGCCCAGATGAGGTAGTTTCGACGACGGATGGATGCCGGGAGTTAATGGAAATCCGACATTTGTCTTAAAGGTTTGGGGCATCGGTTTTGAATCGGTGCCCCATTTTGTTTGTGTGTGAGTTTTTTAGAGGAATCCCTCCGCCTCCATTTTTTTGTTTTTCGGGCGAAGGCTACTTTTTCCTCTATGGCTCAAGGAGCGAATTAACCTCGGCGAGTGAAAGTCCCGTGCCGGCTGCAATCTGCTCCGGGGAGAGCCCCATCTTGAGGAAATTCCTGGCAAGCTCATAAGTCCTTTCAATTTTCCCACGTTCCAGTCCCTGTGCACGTCCCCTTTCAATTCCTTCCTGAAATGCGGATTCCCTTTCTTCCATTATAGTCTGCTGCCATGTCATGTATTGTTTCCTCCATTCCTTGTTTTTTCGGGCGAAGGCTACTTTTTCCTCTATGGCCTTGGTCAAATCGCTCCCCGCATCTTTTTGTGAAATGAATTTGAAAAAAGCCTTCTCCTCTTCGTCTCTTATTTTATCATATTCTGACACATTGAAAAAGACTTTGTATGCCCCATCCTGCAATTTTCTTTTCTTTCCGTTATGGCACAAATTTTCGAAAAAGTACACAGGGAGCTTTTCGTCAAAAGGGTCTTCCAGACAAAGAAAAATCACGTAGGATTCTTTCAGCCGGTTGTAGGGCTCGCCGCGGGATAAAAGTTCCATGTCAATGGTGCTTTGATAATACCGGGATCGTTTCGGAAGACCTTTTTTTAATGTGGTCTGCATCTCCACGTCGAAAACACGATTTTCGGATTTTAGATAAACATCGAATCTGACACTTTTGGAATCGAAACCGGGAAGCATGGTCTTTTCTGCATACGATTTTTCAATTCTCTCTATTTTTATGTGCAGAAGAATTTCCAAAATGTGTCGGCATATTTCGGGTTCAGGTTCCAAAATTTTGCAGAACATGAAGTTGTTTGAGAATGTAATCTTTTCCCATTCAACATATCCGTTGTTTTTTGAGTCATTCATTTTTGTGTCTCCATAGTTGTCATACGGATTGGCCAGTCGTCAACGCGATTCTTTTACATCCAATCCGTCCCCCACTATATATAATAGCCACGAATCTTCGTCACGGTAATCATTTTGACAAATTTTTTTTGAAAAATTGAAATTTTTAGGTTTCTTATGCTGTTTGGGTGAAAAAAAACGGACCCGCTTGCTCCGAGTCATCATCGTGGGCAGACGGATCCGTCTAGGATTGTGGTCAGAATTGAGTCAGGCCGGGACCTTATTTGATGTCAACTGTGGCTTCGTAGGCTGAGCTGAGATCTCCTCCGTCCTTGGTGAGCTTGATCATGACTGCGGATTTGACCGGGTTGTGCTTCTCGTCAAATGTGATGTGTCCGGTCACATAGTCGCTGTCTGTTTTCTCAAGTGCCTCGCGTACGGCAGCGGGATCAGCAGAACCTGCGGAGACAATTGCGTCCTTGAGCATGCACATGCTGTCGTATCCCAGTGCTGCGAATGCGTTGGGAGCCACCTTGTACTCGTCCTTGAATGACTGTACGAACTTCTGTACTGCAGGACTTGTGCTGTCAGCCGCATAGTGGTTGGAATAGTATCCGTTCACGAACTCATCGCCGCTCTCTCCTGCAAGAAGACCAACGAGACCGTCCCATCCGTCCGCACCGACAATCGGTGTGTCAATTCCCTGTGCGCGGAGCTGCTTTACGATGAGCGCAACAGTCGCGTAGTAGTCGGGAAGATATACCACGTCAGGATTCGTAGCCTTGATTTTTGTAAGCTGAGCGTTGAAGTCCTTGTCGTTTGTGCTGTAGGACTCTGTTGAGACAATGCTTCCGCCCTGTGCCGTGAATTCGCTCACGAAGTTCTCCATGAGACCCACGGAATAGTCGTTTCCAATGTCATAAAGGATAGCGGCCTTTTTCGCACCAAGGTTAACCGCGGAAAATTTTCCTCCGATTCTTCCCTGGAAAGGATCCGTAAAACATGCGCGGAAAATGTAGTTTCCTGCGTCAGTTACCGCAAGAGCCGTGGCCGCAGGTGCAATCTGTACGACGCCGTTCGCCTGTGCCTGCTGTGTGATTGCGATTGTCGCGCCAGAGGTAAGGGATCCGATGACCATGCGTACCTTGTTCTGGGTCGTGAGCTTTTTGTATGCGTTCACGGATTTCGCAGGATCTCCCTCGTCATCCTCGCAGATGAATTTGACCTTCTTTCCGTTGATTCCACCGGCCGCATTGATTTCCTTTACGGCAAGGTCAATTCCCTTCTTGCACTCAAGTCCGTACTCGGTGTACTGTCCTGAAAGGGGTGCCACACCTCCGATGACGATCTCGTTCGCACCGGATTTTCCACATGACGCAAGAAGAATTCCGCCGGCCAAAAGCGCACCGGCTAAAACCATTCCAAATGATTTCTTCATATAAACCTCCAAACATTTTAAGATTTGCTACATATTAAAGAATTTTCAAAAAATAGTAAAGGGGGCTTGCATTTTCACTGGAAGCGTACTATAATTTGCGTGTAGGTACACGCATTTTTTATGACGATAAACGAGATTGCGGAAAAAGCCGGAGTCTCCATAGGGACTGTTGACCGCGTAATCCACAAGCGGGGCAGGGTCTCAAAGGAAACGGTCGCAAGAATTGAAAAAATAATCAAGGACTCAGGGTTCAGGCCGAATCCGCTGGCAAGACAGCTCGCATTGAAAAAGCCTCTCAGGATTGCGGTGCTTCTTCCCAAGCTGAAAAGCGACTCGTCATACTGGAACCTCATCTACTCGGGAATCATGCGCGCAGTGGAGGACTTGAAGCTGCTTTCCATGGAGACGGTCCTCGTGGAGTTCTCGCGCAACAAGGACGGAGACTATCTGGAGAAGGCTCAGAGGGTGGCGGGTGAAAAATTTGACGCGCTGATCATTGCTCCGGTGGTTGCCGAGGAAGTTTGGAAATCCATAGGTCTTTTCTCGGACGTTCCCTATGTTTTCGTCGACTCGCCGCTGCCCGACGGGGATCCGATCTCGACTGTGGCACAGAACCCCTACAACGGAGGATTTTGCGCCGGACGCATGATGGACCTCCTTTCACCGGACGCGAAAAAAATCTTCTGCCTCCAGATGCACTCGGGAACCTACAACCTGAAGGAAAGGGCCAAGGGATTCACGGAGTATTTCAGCGGGAAGAAAATCATCAGCATAACGGAGAACGTCACGACGAAGGAGAAAGCCGGAAGATTCATCAAATCCGTGCTGGACGAGAATCCCGACGGAATCTTTTTGACCGACAACTCAAGCTACCGTTTCGCGGAGTATTGCAAGCAGAACGGAATCAAAAAATCTTTTACGCTCGTGGGCTATGACCTGATGAAAAAGAACATGCAGTATTTAAAGGAAGGATTCATCGACTGTCTTCTTTCTCAGCAGGCGGAGCAGCAGGGGTACGAGGCAGTGAAGACAATCTATCAGAAAGCAACTGACGGAAATGTGACGGAAAACATTTCAATGCCCATAACAATACATTTAAAGGAGAATCTTTGAGTATGGAAAATCTCGCACAATTCATCGCTGACGGAAATGCGGTGCTCGGAATTGAGTTCGGATCCACAAGAATCAAGGCGGTCCTGATTGACGACCACAACAAGCCGATCGCATCCGGTGCATTCGACTGGGAGAACTCTCTGGTCAACGGAATCTGGACTTACTCGCTGGATGAAATCCACAACGGACTTGCCACCTGCTACGCGAACATGAAAAAGGACGTGCAGGAAAAATACGGGGTCAAGCTCACCAAACTGAAGGCACTCGGAATCAGCGCGATGATGCACGGATATCTCGCTTTCGACAAAAACGACAATCTGCTCGTTCCGTTCAGGACATGGCGCAACACGATTACGGGAGAGGCATCCGAAAAACTCTCGGCTCTTTTCAACTATCCCATCCCGGAGCGTTGGAGCATTTCACATCTGTACCAGGCCATCCTCAACAAGGAGGAGCACGTAAAGGACATCGCATACATCACGACTCTTGCGGGTTACGTGCACTGGAAGCTCACGGGCAAAAAGGTTCTTGGAATCGGGGACGCGTCCGGTATGTTCCCCATCGACATGAGCACAAAGAACTACAGCAAGAAGATGGTTGAGCAGTTCGACTCTCTCATCAAGCCGTGCGGATTCTCATTTACCCTTGAGCAGATTTTGCCAGAGGTACTCACTGCAGGAACGGAAGCCGGAAAGCTCACTGATGCAGGAATCAAATTCCTTGACAAAGACGGTGATTTGGAAAGCGGCACAGTACTCGCTCCTCCTGAGGGTGATGCAGGAACCGGAATGGTCGCAACGAATTCTGTAAGGACAAGGACAGGAAACGTCTCTGCGGGAACGTCGGTCTTTGCGATGGTCGTCCTCGAGAAAGAGCTGTCAAAGGCATACAGCGGCAAGATTGATTTGGTCACAACCCCGTCAGGTGAGCTCGTCGCAATGGCACACGCCAACAACTGTACCGGCGAGTACGACAAGTGGATTCATCTTTTCGGAGAGGCGATCAAAAAATGCGGCTTCGATGTTGACAAGGGAAAGCTTTACGACAGCCTTCTCGGTGCGGCTCTTGAGGGCGACAAGGATTGCGGAGGATGCGTTCCCTACAACTACATCTCGGGCGAGTCAATCACGGGCTTGAGCGAAGGTCGTCCGCTTTTTGTAAGGACACAGAAAAATAATTTCACGCTCGCAAACTTTATGCGCGCACAGCTTTTCACGTCTCTCGGCGCACTCAGGGCGGGAATGGACATTCTCTTCAATGAGGAGAACGTGAAGATTGACAGGCTCACGGGTCACGGAGGATTCTTCAAGACTCAGGAGACAGGTCTCATGGCAATGTCGTCGGCCATGCACACACCGATCTCGCTCATGGAGACAGCAGGAGAGGGCGGCCCCTGGGGAATGGCACTTCTCGCATCCTATGTCGTGAACGGAAAGGGAAAGAGCCTCGCCGATTATCTTGACGCGGAGGTTTTCGCATCTGCAAAGTCAAAGAGCTACGAGGCAAGCGCGGAGGACAAGGAAGGATTCAACGCATTCTTCGCAAACTATACGGCCGGTCTTGCGGTGGAAAAAGCAGCCGTGGAAAATCTGAAATAGGAGAAAAATATGGGTTCAATTTATCAGAGCTTGAAGGAAGAGGCTTTCGAGGCCAACATACAGATACCGAAACGCGGACTTGCAATCTACACATGGGGCAACGTCTCCGCATTTGACAAGGACAAGGGAGTTTTCGCAATCAAACCGTCCGGGGTTCCCTACGACACGATGACTGTGGATGACATGGTAATAGTTGATCTGGACATGAAAAAGGTGGAGGGAAAACTCAATCCGTCCTCCGACACACCGACTCACGCCATACTCTACAAATATTTTGATAACATCGGCGGCATCACTCACACGCACTCACCTCACGCGGTCGCATGGGCACAGGCAGGAAAAGGAATCCCTCTCTTGGGAACGACCCACGCCGACCACAGCGCGAACGACATTCCCTGCACTCCGCTTCTGACCAAGGAAGCCGTGGAAAGCGCTTATGAAAAGGAAACCGGAGTCCTGATTGCGGACACATTCCTGCATCCAGAGAAGGTCGGTGCCGTTGACTACTGGGGAAATCCACTGAAGCCCCTCGTGCCGTCAGAGAATCCCATGGTGCTTGTCGCGGGACACGGACCTTTCACATGGGGAAGCAACGCGGACAAATCCGTCTACAATGCCGCCGTCCTTGAAGAGGTCGCTCGCATGGCATGGATGACTATGCAGATCAATCCAAACTGGAGCAGACTTGCCGACTACGTGATTGACAAGCACTATCAGAGGAAGCACGGAAAGAACGCGTATTACGGACAGAAGTAAAAAATGGCGAAGCCTCCTGACCATATATAACGAAACATACATTTAAAAACATTCGGGACTGCCGGAATCAGCGGAGCAAGGTGCATTTGTTTTTTTAGTAACACCTCCACAAATACCCCCTGCGAGCGATTTCAGGCGGTCTCTTTTTTTGAGTAATCCTCTTTAGGAAATCCGCGCATAGACTTTTATCGCGATTTGTACTATAATAGACGCAGAGAAAAAATCCCACCGCAAAGGAGACCCAATGGCAGACATCCACGTTTTCCCGGACGCACCGGAAGGAACGCCCGAAAGCAAATTCGTACATCTTCACGTGCACTCGGACTATTCGCTTTTGGACGGCGTTTCGAAATTGGACACACTGATTGCGCGGGCCAAGGAAATGAACATGAAATCCCTTGCGCTCACGGATCACGGAAATATGTTCGGCATACTCAACTTCGAGCATATCTGCCATGCGAACGGAATCAACCCGATCTGCGGCGAGGAATTCTATGTGGCCGAGGGAAGCCATCTGGAGCACAATCCCCTGCCTTTCTCAAGAAACGGAAAGCATCATTACAACTATCACCTGATTCTTCTCGCTCAGAATGAGACCGGATATAAAAATCTCTCGTGGCTCTCGTCACTTGCTTTTACCGAGGGAATGTACAACGGTGGAATCTTTGAGAAACCGAGGATCAGCTTCGATCTTTTGCAGAAATACCACGAGGGTCTGATCTGTCTTTCGGCATGTATTCAGGGAGAGATTCCCATGGCTCTTCTTTACGGTGACGAGGAGAGGGCCTATGAGACGGCGAAAAAATACAAGGAGCTTTTTGGTCCCGACCATTATTACATAGAGATTCAGGACCATGGGATTGAGGATCAGAAAAGGGTCGCCCCGAAACTGGTTAAGCTTGCCCGTGACCTTGACATACCGCTCGTGCTTACGAACGATGTGCATTACTGCAGGAAGGAGGACGCGGAGGCTCAGGACGCCCTTGTGTGCATCGGAATAAAAAAATCCATGAAGGACCCGAACCGAATCAGCATGTACGCGCAGGGACAGGAATGGTATCTGAAATCCGACGCGGAGATGGCCGAGCTTTTCCCCGAATATCCCGAGGCGATGGAGAACACCCTGAAGATTGCCTCCATGTGCGACCTCACGATCCACCAGTACAAGACCCAGGAGCTCAAGACCTGTCTTCCGCGCTTCGAGCTTCCCAAGGAATTCCAGATAAGCGACGACTACACGAAAAATCAGGACGCTTACGTGCGGCACATCGTCGAGGAAGGACTTAAAAGGCGGTACAAGGAAATCACCCCGGAAATCCGCGAGAGATGCGAGTATGAGCTGGGAATCATTTTCAGCATGGGATTCTCCGGCTACTTTTTGATTGTTTGGGAGTTCATCAACTGGTCCAAGCAGAACGGAATCCCCATCGGGCCGGGACGTGGATCGGGCGCGGGTAGTCTTGTCGCATACTGCATGACCATAACCGACATTGACCCTTTCCGATTCAAGCTGATTTTCGAGCGATTCTTGAATCCTGAGCGTGTCTCCATGCCGGACTTTGACGTGGACATGGACTTCGAATTCCGTCAGAGAATCATCGAGCACACGGTGGATCTTTACGGAGAGCCGCAGGTGGGACACATCGTTACTTTCGGTACGCTCAAGCCCAAGCAGTGCATCGCGGACGTGGGACGAATCCTTGACGTGCCTCTTTCCGAAGTCAACGCGCTCAAGGCATGCATACCCGACAACCCCAAGGCCAAGCTCAAGGACGCTTTCACGGAGCCGGATGAGAAGCACCCCGACAACGGACAGCTCATCCCCTACACGAAGATGGAGACCTTCAACAACGACAAGACCAAGTTCGACCTTTACCAGCACATGTTCTCTCTCTGCAAAAAACTTGAGAACGTGAACCGAAACACAGGTCTTCACGCGTCGGGAATGGTGATCGGCCTTACCGCTCTCCCGGATTGGGCTCCGGTGTTCAAGGATAACAAGACAGGAAGCAAGGCGGTTCAATACACGATGGACATAATCGAGCCGTGCGGACTCGTCAAATTTGACTACCTCGGACTAAAGACCCTTTCGCTGATACGCTATGCCGAGAACATAATCAACAAGCACAGAAAGGAAGGAACCCCGGAATTCAGGGCGGAGGAAGTGAGCGAGGAAGATGAGAAGACCTTCGACCTTTTCTGCCGCGGGGACACTGTCGCAATCTTCCAGTTTGAGTCGCCGGGAATGCAGAAAATCCTGAGGCAGGCGAAACCAAGGTGCATCGAAGAGCTTGTTGCTTTGAACGCGCTTTACCGCCCGGGACCTATGGACTACATCCCGAATTACATTGACGGAAAATGGAAGCCCGAGACCATCCACTATCCCGACCCATGCCTGGAAGACATCCTGAAGGAAACCTACGGAGTCATGGTCTATCAGGAGCAGGTCATGCAGGTTTCCCAGAAAATCGCGGGATTCAGTCTTGGTGGTGCGGACATGCTTCGACGTGCCATGGGAAAGAAAAAACCCGAGGTCCTGATGGGAAAGAAGAAGGAGTTCGAGGAGGGAGCCGTCAAGCAGGGATTCACCAAGGAACACGCCGATGAGATTTTCGACATCATGGTTCCATTCGCGGGATACGGATTCAACAAGTCACACGCAGCCGCATATTCGGTTGTCGCATACCGCACCGGTTGGCTCAAGGCAAACTGTCCCGCAGAGTTCATGGCAGCGAACCTTACGAACGAAATTACATCCACGGACAAAATCCCGATCTACATAGAGGAGGCCCGTAAGATGGGAATCCCGGTGGATCAGCCCGACGTGAACCGCTCCGACTCCATTTTCGACGTTGTTGACGGACGCATTGTTTTCGGTCTCATGGGAATCAAGGGCATGGGACAGGGAGCTGCCGAGGCGATTGTGAGGGAGAGGGAGAAAAACGGCCCCTACAAGTCCTTCGGTGACTTCATCGCGAGAATTGACACGCACACTGTGAACAAAAAGGCCATAGAAGTTCTGATTAAGACGGGAGGATTCGACAGGCTGGACAAGAACCGCGCGACGCTGATTCTGAACTACGAGGCCGCGATTGCCTACGAGGAAAAGAAACATTCTGGCGAGGAGAGCGGACAGGGCAGTCTGTTTGAGATGGCGGGACTCCAGGAATTCGTGGATTTCAAATATGAGGAAGTCGAGGAAATGCCGAAGATGGAGCTTCTGAACATGGAGAAGGAATTCATCGGCTGTTTTGTAAGCGGACATCCTCTTGACGACTGGCGTAAGCTGATTGAGAAATGTGCGACGGTCAACAGCGACAACATGGAGAGAATCGGCAAGGAAGAGAAAGAGACGAGGGACTCCATGATTGCTTCCGGGATGAAGCCGTGGCAGGTCAGAAACTCGGGCCGGACCTATACCGCCATCGGAATGATTCAGGGACTCAGGGAGATTATGAACAAAAAGGGCAAGCTCATGGCCTTCGCAAAACTTGCTGATTTCAAGGGAACCATCGACATTACCTTCTTCTCCGACGAGTGGGAGAAGATGAAGGATCAAATCCAGAACGAAAAAGTCTGCGCTTTCAAGGGCAAGGTTGACGCTTCCCGTGAGACCCCCTCTTTCGTGGTCAGCTCAATGGAGGATCCTGAGGAGATGGAGGCGAAATCAATCACCTCGGTGCACTTGCAGATGGAAAAGGATTTGACCCGGCAGGGGAACTGGGGCAATGGAATTGATGAAATAAAAGAATTTTTATTTGGCGTTCAGGGCAATTGTGTATTATATTTTCATATAGACTCTGAGGGAAAGCAGTACATCGTAAAGGCGGACCCCCAGCTCAGGATTCCCTCCGACGCTGCGACCATACAGACTCTAAAGGACATGAGCCTTGTTCACGACGTTTGGTGCGAATAGAATAATATAGGAGAAAAAAATGAAACTGATTCTTATGCTCGTTTCGGCAGTCATCTCAATCTACGCGGTTCTGTGCATGATCCGCATAATCATAACATGGATACGGAGCCTTTCTTACAGTCCCTTCGCGAGGTTTCTTGCGGGCGTGTGCGATCCCTATCTGAATCTGTTCCGGGGCAAAAGAATCCTGTGCATCGCCGGCCTTGATTTTGGACCCGCGCTTGGAATCTCTATCCTTGGGGCTGTGGCTGCCCTGATTTCCTCCATCGGCAGGGGAGGGCTGCATTTCGGTTTCATCCTCTCCACGATCATTAGCCTTGCATGGAGCATCGCCGCCTCAATCATCTCGTTCTTCATCCTTATTCTTGTGATCCGCCTGATTGTGTTCCTGATTGGCAAGGACAACGATCAGTTCTGGGACATGGTGGACGGACCCATAAATCAGATCTCGGGAGCAATCATCCGTCCCTTCTCAGGAGGAAAACCGGTTCCGTTCAAGACAAGGCTCATCGCTTCCATAATCATACTGGTCGTCGCGGATATAGTCGGCTCTCTCGTAATCGCCTCAATCTGCCATCTTGTGGGACTCATTCCGTTCTAAACTGATTTTCCGTAAGGAGGCTGCATGAAACTGTCGGAACTGGGCGCATCGGTGGACGGACTTCCCGGCGTGGGACCAAACACGTCCCGGCTTTTTGCGAAGCTGGGGATTTTTACCGTGGCAGATTTGCTTTCCACATACCCGCGTTCTTACGATGACCGCACGAAAAGGGTCCCGCTGAAAGATTTCGCGTCCGGGAAGGTTCATACAATCTGTACTGTGACGGCGCATGACTGGTTCGGTTACGGAAAGATGCGCACACTGAAGATTGCGATAAACGACGGTACGGCCTCCGCATGGCTCATCGCTTTTAACCGTCCCTTTCTGGAAAAATCCCTGAGCGAGGGAAGCGTCATTGCCGTGACCGGTAAATTCGAGGTAAAATACAACTCCCTCCAGTCATCCTCCTTTGAGGCTCAGAAAATAGCGGACTCAGGCGAACTTGATGATTTTGCGTCCACCCCCATTCCGAACAGCGGACTTCTCCCGGTTTATCCGCTTACCGAGGGTCTTTCCCAGAAGAACCTGCGAAAAACCATATCAGCCGCTCTGAGGCAGTACGCGCGTGGAATTGAGGATGAGATTCCCTCCAATATAATAGAAGAAAGAAAGCTCCTTCACAAAAGCGACGCGATCATGCAGATTCACTGTCCGACGGATTTGTCCCAGATGCAGGAGGCAAGACGCACGCTTATCTACGAGGAGCTCTATCACTTTGAGTACAAGATGGCGCAGAGGGCGCTGGATCACCGGGGAAAGCTTCCGTCCCTTGAGCAGAGTGCGGTCTTTGAGGCGGCGGGAAAATCCACGGATTCATCCTCGGTTCCGTCAGCGGCTCCTTTTTTTGAGACTCCCGCAATCACCAGGGAAAATTTCGAGGCCCAGCTTTCTCCGAGACAAAAGGAACTTTATTCCCGGCTTCCGTTCTCGCTCACCCAGGGGCAGATGGCTGCCATAGCGGAAATGAACATGGACGTGGACCGGAGTCAGGATGAGTGCAACTGGATGCTCAACAAGCCTGAGAAACTTACCCGCAATCCCTTTTCAATGCAGAGACTCCTTCAGGGGGACGTTGGATCCGGAAAAACTCTCGTCGCATTTTTTGTCTGCCTCAGGACAATTGACTACGGCGGACAGTGCGTTCTCATGGCACCGACCGAGCTTCTTGCGAAACAGCACGCAGAAAACGCGGCAAAACTTCTGGAGCCCATCGGCGTTAAGGTCGCATTTTTGACAGGCAACACAAAAGCCTCAGGACGCACCCCGCTGATTAACGCGCTCAAAAACGGAGTCGTGAACATTGCGGTCGGAACCCATGCACTTTTCAGCCGCAACATCCAGTACAAGAACCTCCAGATGGCGGTAATTGACGAGCAGCACAGGTTCGGCGTGGTTCAGAGGGAATCCATAGTGGAAAAGGGACGGCAGAGTCAGGGTGAGTACACGCACACTCCCGACGTGCTTATGATGAGCGCGACCCCGATTCCCCAGACCCTTGCGCTTACGGTGTTCGGAGATTTGGACGTGAGCACAATACGCACCATGCCCGAGGGAAGAAAGCCGGTTAAGACTTATCTCACGGTGATGGGACATGAGTCAAACGTATACGAGGCGGTAAGAAAGGAACTTGGGGCGGGACACCAGGCATATTTCGTCTACCCGAGGATTTCGGACGGAGCGGGAGACGGTGAGACGCAGACCGAACTGGATTTTCACGGCGGAGGATTGAAGAATGCTGAGGACATGTTCAAGCTTCTGAGCGAAAAGGTTTATCCAGAGTACAAGTGCGCGCTGATACACAGCAAGGTGGATGAGGACGAGCAGACCCGGATTCTGAGGGAGTTCCGCGACAATGAGATCCAGATTCTGGTTGCTACGACTGTGGTTGAGGTCGGTGTGGATGTTCCGAACGCGACATGCATAGTCATTGAGCACGCCGACAGATTCGGTCTTGCGGAATTGCACCAGCTCAGGGGACGCGTGGGACGAAGCTCGTTGCAGTCATTCTGTTTCCTGATTTATGGAAAAAACATCAGCGAGGACGGAAAACTCAGGATGAAGGCGCTTCATGAGAGCACCGACGGCTTTGTGATTGCGGAGGAGGATTTGAAACTCAGGGGACCGGGGCAGGTGTCGGGTACGGCACAGTCAGGCTATCTCACGCTTGGAATTGCGGATTTGGCGAGGGACAAGGATCTGCTCACCCTCGCTCGCTATGACGCAATCTGTGAGTTGAAAGCCCGGAGCTGAAAGGCTCTTATACGTTTTCCGAGAAGCTTTTTCCGTACAGAACGTCGTACAGCTCACGCAGCTTTTCCTTGCAGCTGACACATGCCTCGACCACGAGCGGATCGAAGTAAGTGCCTGAGTGTGACTGGATCATGTTTATGAGCTCATCGAAGTGATAGTTCTTTTTTTCCGCATGACGAGAGGCAAGCGTGTCGAGTACGTCGGCAACGGCAACAATGCGCGCCGCAAGGGGAATGTCCTCGTTGGAAAGTCCCTTGGGGAATCCCTGTCCGTTCCACCACTCATGATGATAGAGGGTCACTTCCTTAGAAAGCTTGTAGTAAAGGCTCTTCGGATCATTCACCACCATGCGGTCCACAATCTGTGAGCCGATGTTCACGTGGGAGCGTCGCAGCTTGAGCTCTTCCTCGGAGAGATCGGTTTTGTGCAGGATTTCGGATGAAAGCATCAGCTTTCCGATGTCGTGAAGGGGTGCGACCTGGCAGAGGGTCTCCATATATGCGTCGGTCAGTATGTCCGTGAATTTTCCCATGCGTCTCAGCTCACGAGCAATGATGAAGGTGTAGTTGCTCATGCGTCTCATGTGCTCGGCTGTCATCGGGTCCTTGTCACGCATGAACTGCAATGCTCCGGAAATGATTTTTTCCCTCTCCTCGTTGCTGCGGCTCCTGTCCGACCTGAGTGAAGTGGAGAGTTTTGATGCCAGCGCGGAAAGCTCGTTGCTCCTTGAATACTGCTCGGTGACGTCGTTCAGTGCTATGACGTATCCGTAGATGTGCTTGTCCTGACCCAGGTGATGAAGCTCCGGCTCGAAATATTGGTTTCCGATTGAGATCAGGCCGAATGGATTGTCCGACTCCGACTCATGCAGGGGCGGCGTGATTATGTCCTGAAGCTCCTTGATTGCGGGAAGACGCTTGTATGAGTTCACGGCGAGAGTCTTGTACTCGGGGAAGAGAACCTTTGCCGCATAATTCACTTTGTGCACGAAAAATTTGCTGTCCACAATAAAGAGCGGAGAGTTGAGGGAGTTCATGATCTCCTTGTAGGAAAGGTCGTAGAGGTTCGTGAATTTCTCCTTGCACACAAGAATGGTGACAACGATGGCTGCCACAGCAAGGACAAGTGGAACCAGCGGGAACGATTGGACTTCTTTCTGAAACAGGGAGAGGAAAATCAGTATCTCCGGGAAGAATGCCGCAAGGAAAAACAGCATGCTCACGCGGAAACTTCTCTTGACCGCGGATGAGACTGCCGAGAAAAACACTACCGCCGTTGCTATAAGCAAAGTGACCATGGAGACGCTCGCGACCATAGTGCCCCAGTTTCCGTTGAACAGGATGACCTGCTTTCCGTCCGTCCTCGTCAGGAACTCAATCCCCTTGCAGAACCATTTGGTGGGAGCCCATGAGGTCTTGAGGTTTCCGATTATTATTGTGCCGTTGACGAAAATAAAATCAATGCTCAGAACAATCATGACGGGCACGGAGGACGCTACGTTGTAGACCTGCTGGAATACGATGAAAAGAGTCAGAATCAGGCAGAACGCGCCTATGTATTTCAGTTTTTGTCCGAGCAGAATCATGTCGGGTGAGGTTCCTATGAAAGTTACGGCATATCCTGTCAGATAAAGCAGTACGAGCGTAAAGGCATAATATATGAATTTCTGCGCCTCGGTAGCTCTCCTTGTAGCGAGGACCACCAGACATATTCCAAGCACGGCAATTGAAATCTCACAGCAGATTTTATAAATCAAAACTAAATCCATAGCAAACAACTGTCCTTAGTCTCAGTATACCCCATTTTTGGGAATTTGTCTATAGAACGTTTTAAAAGTCCGCCTGTTTTGAGTCCTCCGCCGGATTTACGTTACAGCTTGGACGGCGTGGTCAGTGTGTAGCCAGCTTCCACAAGACTGGGATAGAGCTCCTGCAGCAGGGAGGGAAGAATCTCCACGGATTTGTCCACATGGGCTATGATTACGGCGTATCCGTCACGGTTTGCCACCTCAAGTCCCTTGCGTATCATCTCAAGCATCGTGTTCCTGTCAATCTTGTTGTCAACGAAGGGCGCGAAACGACCGATGTACTTCATCCCAAGGGACTCCGCCACATTCGGAACCGCGCTCTGGGATGTGGTCCTTGAGTCGATGAAGCGGATTTTTTTCTCCTGCGCCACGGACAGAACCGCACCCATAAGCTCCGCGTCCTCGGTAATCAGGGAGCCCTCGTGGTTGTTGAAACCTGCGACCGACGCACCAAGGGAATCCAGGTTCTCCCGTATGACCGCCGCCGCCTCGTCCATGCTCATTCCTGGAAGTATGGCTCCGGGTCCCGGATTCGGGGTCTTTCCGTCGGGATAATCGTGTGCCTGCATGGGTTGGTGCAGGATCAGCTCCTTTCCGGATGACAGCACGGTCTTTGCGCAGGCCTCGGATTCTGAGAGCTTGGGAAGAACCGCTACCGTCAGTGGGAAGGGAAGGGACGTGTATTTCTTTACGTTCTCGGCATGAAGTCCTCCGTCATCGAAAACAAAGCAGACTTTCGCTCCGGGCGTGGCCTTGGGAATGTCCAGCTTCGCTTTTTCCTCAGATTTGGGCTCCATCTGTGCCTTGGCTTTTTTCTTCAGGGATGATGCCGGAAAACTGGGTCTTTCTGTTACTGTGGTCATGGGTGGTTTTGGCGGTGTGGTGATGCGCGTCCTGCTTTCGGAAACGGTCTCACGCACATCCGGTTTTTCGCTTTCGGGTACCGGCACATGTTCGGGCTCATCCTGCGCGAGGGGTTCAGTCTTTTCATTTGCCGCCTCAGATTCAAGCGACGGTGCCTTTTCCTCTTTTTCCGCCGTCTCCAGGGTCTTTTCGCTTTCCTTTGTGTCGTCCTTTTCCGAGCTCACGAGAACCACCTCCGGACTTGGAAGCAGAATCACGCCGCCGGTATATTTTTTCTGGTCCTTGCCGTTCTCATCCTCGTAATCCGCGGGGTCGGGAGTCCGTGCCCTTCTTGTTTTCCTTGGGGTTTCCTCGGCAGCTGATTTTTCATCCTGCTCGGGAACTGGCACAAACGGATTCTCTTCCGTAGCCTCGGAATTGATTGCCCATGCGAATTCGGATGCGGATTTCTCACGCTCGGCACCCGTAAGACGGTTCGTCACAATAAGAGTGAGCGCGCAGACAGCGATTATAGCGCCAGCAAGCACCGCCGCCGCAGGAGTGTTCAGGCTGAATTTGCCGGATCTTTTCCGTCCCTTGGATTTCGGCTTGGAGCCAGAGGATTTCTTTCTGTTGTTTGATTTAGCGGAGGACTTTCCCCCTGCTTTTTTCCCACCATTTGCCATTTGTATTATTATCGAAGAAAAAGAGCGTTTATACAAGCATTTTTTAGCTCCAATATACCAGACATACTTGACATACTTGGAATTGTGGATAAAATAGAAGCATTAGGGCAACCGGTTGCTTTGAGTATGCGACGGATCCCGGCACGGGCTGTGTGCAAAAAAACATGGAGAAATCAGCCGATATTATTTTCTTCCATAGATAAACGCAGGAGTGTAAAAATGACATTCAAACAGTTGAGAGTCGCCGTTTATGCCGACGGTGCTGACAAGGATGCGATGATTGCAGAGTACAAGAAAGGCTACGTCACAGGATTTACAACCAACCCTAGCCTGATGAAGAAGGCCGGAGTCACTGATTACGTGAGCTTCGCAAAAGAGGTTGTGGCAGCCATTCCCGATCTTCCTCTCAGCTTCGAGGTTTTCGGAGATGATTTCGAGACCATGGAGAAAGAGGCAAAGATCATCAGCGCGCTCGGAAAAAATGTTTTCGTAAAAATCCCGATCATGCTCACAGACGGAACCTCAACAGCTCCTCTCATCAAGAAGCTCTCTGACCAGGGCATCCAGCTCAACGTCACGGCTATCTTCACAATCTCTCAGGTACGCGCCACGGTAAACGCATTCAAGGCCGGAACAAAGAACATCGTCTCTGTTTTCGCAGGACGTCTCGCAGACCAGGGAATTGACCCCATCCCAGTAATGAGAAAGACAGCAAAAATCTGCCGCTCAAAGCCGGGAACAATGAGTCTCTGGGCATCCACAAGAGAGCTCTACAACCTCGTCGAGGCTGACAGGTGCAAGTGCGACATCATCACGGTGCCGAACAGCATCCTCGCAAAGATTCCGGGAATGGGAAAGCCGGCAATGCAGGGATCAAAGGACACAGTCCTTACCTTCGCAAAGGACATCAAGGACTTGGGATTCAGCATCCTGAAGTAGTCCGCTGCTTTTCAGCACGATAAACTCAATATAATGGAAGAATCCGGTCGGTTTTTACAGCTGGCCGGATTTTTTTTTACGCCTGCCGTGTGCACTTTTTTAGACTGTCTACAAAATTCGAATGTCCGAGTCTAAAAATTTATACAATTATCTTTAAAAAATCAAATACCTCCAATCTATTTTTTACTTCAATTACCATAAATTTTGCACAAAATCAAGAAAAAATAAGAAATGAGTGCTTTTTCTGAACTTGGCACGGAATTTGCTAATAATAAAATGCAAACTGAAAGTAGAAAACTAAAAACCGTCAGGAGAGAAAAATGAAAGCGAACGTTTATACGGAAATTGACAGTGTTTATATCAGCCAGATAAAGAGGTTCCCGCTCCTCTCAGCAAATGAGGAATCCGAGCTGGCACACAGAATCGCGCAGGGAGACAGAGCCGCCCTGGAGAAACTGGTCAACTCAAATCTCCGTCTCGTTATTACGGTGGCACTTCGCTTTACGAAACTCTCCGCCCCGCTGATGGACCTTATTCAGGAAGGAAACATGGGCCTGATTACGGCGGCGCACAAATTCAACGGAAAATACGGCACAAGATTCTCCACATACGCTTATCCCTGGATCGTACAGTACATGATCCGCTATATGAAGACGAGGGTCGCTGCAATCGTCATACCGAACAGAAAGGATGCGATGCTCAAGGCCATGCACAAGGCGAGGGAGGATCTGACCCTTGAAAACGGCGAGGCACCGTCAAACTCTGAGCTTGCCGAATACATGGGAATCTCCGAGTCAGCCCTCAGAAGCCTGCTCAAGTATGATTTCTCTGTCTCATCGCTCGACATGGAAGTGGGGGACGGCGAGAAAGCAACAAGCCTTGGCGACATGCTCCCGGATACGACCTACTCACCGGAAGAGCAGTACATGATAAGGGAGGAAAAGGAAGAGGTCAGGAGCCTTCTCGGCACACTTTCAGCCAACGAGTCCAAGGTTCTCTGGTACCGCTTCAATTTCGCGTGCGATGAAAAGCAGAAGACTCTCCGTGATCTTTCGACCCTTTTCGGAATCAGTCCCGAGGCAATCCGCCAGACGGAAATCCGCGCCATTCGCCATCTCAGAAGAAACGTGGCCGTGTGATCGTATGGAAAGCCGGGAAATCGGAATCTCTCGGCCCATCCTTTACTCGGAGATCAGGTTTATGCAGCACATGATTCCGTACTCAGCGTGCTCTCCGATCGCATCACCCGCCGCGCTCATGTTCTCGTCAAGAAGATTTTTCCGGTGCCCACGGTTCGGCTCACCCGCGTCAATCAGAAGCTGCAGCACTATGTCCTGTGGGGTAAAAGCGCCGTAAGAGATGTTTGACGAGCATACCTTCCACTTGCAGAATTTCGCAATCCTGTCGCTCCAGTCCTTCGCATAGCCCACGACTCCCTCGGGACCGCTTTCCTTGACCCACTCGTCCGCCGCATTGTGAAGCTCAGCCTTGAAATCAAGCTTTTTCCTCGGCGACATCTTGTTCATCTCGGTAATCAGCTCAAGAAGCGCGCTCTGATATGTGCTCACCTCGTTTCTTACCAGCCCCTCAAGTCTTTCGGTGACATAGCGCTGGGGCTCCGTGCGTGCGAAGTTGATTTCGGCTATTACGTTCTGCTCCGCGAGGCTGATTCCCTTTCCGAGCCGTGAATTCGGTGATTTCAGTGCGTTCTCGTTGAACTCCAGGTAGTCCCCCACGAACTCAATCAGGCAGATTCCCTCATACTTCGCGTGTACTCCGGTTGCGGCTCCGATGTGAGTGTAGACCCGGGACAAAATGTTCTCCCGCCTTGACCTTGACGGATTCTCAGCGTCGATGAGCATTTCGCGCACCATGTTCTCGGGATTCGCGGAACCGAAATAAAGGCTCTCGCTTCCTCCGTTCCACATGCAGTACTTGCCGATCCTTGCCTCCCAGTTCTGGTCATAGGCCGTGTCCGCCGTGGATGACTGGCTCCTGACCCATTCCTTCGCCGCGTTCTCAAGTGTCCTCACGTAAATCATGGGGCTCTGCGCCGGCATTCCGAGCATCTTTCTTATGAGCTCCTTGATCGCTTTCTGAGTCTCGTCAGTCTCGTCGGTAAGCAGGGGCTCAAGTCTTGTCTTCACGTATTCAGTCGGGTTCGTCCTTGCGAAGTTGATTTCCTCAAGAATCTGTTTGGGAGCCCTGTCCGAAAGAAGGTCAAATGCCTCGGTCGGGACTGTGTTCACGTCATACCATGTGCCCAAATCCACGCAGCAGATGGAGACTCCGTCCCTCACGCCCACGCTTGCCCCCGCATGTGTGAAGACTGATGAAAGCAGGTTCCTCCGGTTCACGGACTCCTTGTTTCCCTCGTCAATCAGCAGGTCCGCGACGTATGCCTGCACGCTCCCTGATCCGAATGCGACGCTTTCCGCAACGGTTCCGAAGCTCCTGTATTTTCTGAGCCTTTCCTCCCAGCTGAGCTCCTTCTCCGCCTCCGTATTCCCGTCCCCGTCCGCAGTCTCTGCCACTGGCTCTTCCGTCACATCCGCGGTCTGGAAATCGGTCCAGTCCTTTGCCGAGGAATAAAGCTCCTCACTGAACGCAAGCTGGTTCACCGCGACCATTCCGTTCATCTCGTCAATCAGCTCGCCGAGGGCTTTCTGATATCTGCTGTTCCCGCCTGAGTAAAGGGGCATGAGACGTGTCTTCACATAATCACGTGGCTTGGTCCGCGCGAAATTGAGCTCCGAGACCAGCGACTTTGCTCCGTTTTTGGTAAGGAGAACCTTTTGGCTTGCGGCGTCAGAAGAAAAATATCCCGTGGCGAAATCCATGCAGCAGATGTATGCCTCTTCCTTGTGCGGGGCCATGCTGAGACCCACGTGCGAGTATTCCTTTGAAAGCACGTTGTTCCGGTTGACCCTTTTCGCCGAGTCACTGTCCACCAGCAGCTTTATGACGATGGACCTTGGAACCGACTGACCGCTTACAAGGGACTCCGTGCATCCCTTCCAGTTGCAGTATTTTCCGATCCGCTCTGAAATCTCCGGGTAATCCACCCCGGCGCATTTTGATTTCACGACCTCGTCCGCGCAGGATGCGAGCCCGTCCCCCCATGTCAATGCCGGAAGCGGTTCCATTGAATTCAGCTGCTTTATGCACTCGGCAAGTGCCCTCTGGTATGGAGTCTTGTCCCCGGAAAGGAGAGGTTCCAATCTTGTCGCCGCATAGTCCGACGGAGCCGTTCTCGCCATGTTCATCTCGTCCAAAACGGTACGGAGAGCCCCCGATGGAGCTGCAAAACTGAGGCATGCTGATAGCGCAAATAAAAATATAATCCCAAGTGTTTTCTTCATTCCCATACCTCCATTCTATCTTCATATCGGAGAATTTGCAATGGATTCAACACAGATTAAACATTCCCTTCATATTTAAGTTACACGGATTGAATTCCCGCCAAAATGTGCTATAATGAGCCTGTGGGGAACAATGGAGGAAACATGAAAAGACTGATTCTGCCGCTCGCGCTTATTTTTTTGCTGATTTCCTGCGCCACGACGGGAAATACCGCGGGCAACGCAAAGGAGCAGGGCCAAAAGCAGGACAAGGAAAGGGTCTCCGATGAGGGCGAGCTGCACATTGGCAACGGAGTCTGTCCTGAAATCCTCCAGATCGGGTTCACTCTCTCCATGTCGGGAAGCCCCTCCGCCACCCAGGTCAAAAAAACGTCGGAAGGAAGCCCCGTGGTTCTTTTCCTTGAGCTGAAAGACAAAAACTGGGACATCAAGTGCGTGCATGTGAAGGCCGAGTCCCCGAATTCCGCATCCGAAAGCTTCGACATAAACATGGACTATCAGTACGCGGAGCAGTTTCTTTTCGCACATCCGCTAACGGCCGGCTCATCCGGCAAATGGACATTCCGTGCGAGGGCGGAGGATCATGCAGGAAACCTGAGCGCAGTCAAACGATGCTCCATAGAAATCCTGCCGAAACAGAAATAGAGCCCGCCTAAGATCCGCCGAAAACGCTCAGGGAAATATACCGGAAAAATCCAAAGGCACTCATCTGCTATGCGGCTGCACAACACCTTGGATTCACCGACGAGAACATTCTGCAGAAAAGCATGCGATGGGAATTTTACCACCTTGTCCGCGACATCCGTTTTCCCCTCACCGAAAATGAATTACATGATCTCAGGACCTTCACAAGCGACATGCTTGAAGTGAGCGACCAGTACACCGTGTGGGATTCCATAATCCGATTGGCTGAGACATTATCCTACTGTCCGCAAAGACACATCCAACCAGGCCCCGATACGGACTATGATGACATCGTGTTTACCATGTCACACTTTCTGGACCACATGCTTGACCTTTTTGAGGGCGGAATGAAAATGTACTTGTCCTGCTCCAAATCTTTGACCGCAAGTGAGAAACTGATGATATTGAAAGAAGGCTTCAACGACCATGTATATAGTTTTCTCGAAAAAAAATGTCGTGGCACGGATTAAAAGCGCAAGAAACTTAACGGCGTTCAGAACAAGCGATTAATCTTCAAGCGGGCGTTCCCCGCCTGCCCCTCCGCTGCGCTCCGGGACAGGCGGGTCGGGCTGCTCCGGGTTCCGCATTCCCGCTCCATTCCTTCGGAACGGCTCCGCCGCCCTCCGCATCCCTAACGCGGGGGATAAAAGTCTCATTTCATAATCCGCTCTTTAATCTGCATGACTTGCTCCAGCGGAAGCCCTGTTGCCTGAGATATTTGCTCAGCAGTGACTATTCCCATTTTTAGAAAATTCTCTGCGTTTTCGATTCTCGCACGCTCTATCCCTTGTTCGATTCCGAGTTTCATTCCCTCCTCAAAGGCAATATCCTTTTCCTCATCTATCGTCTGTTGCCATGTCATATATTGTTTCCTCCACTTCATGTTTTTCTTGGCGAAGGAGACCTTTTCTTCTATTGATTTGGTAAGCCCGCTCTCGGCTTTCTGCCCGGCTAAAAATTTGAAAAAGTGCTTTTCCTCGTCGCTTTCCATTTTAGCATATTCGCTGGCAATAAAAAAGACCTTGAAGGTCCTGTCGTTCAATTTTATTTCGTCGTCCCCACGGCAGGTGTTCTCGAAGAAATAGACCGGACGGTTTTTCTTGAAGGGGGGTGTCAGGCACAGAAAGATAACGTAGGAGTCTTTCAGCTTGCTGTAATTCTCCCCCTGCGAAAGATTGTCCATGTCAATCACGCTCTGATAGTACCTTGCTCTCTTCGGAAGATTTGTGTTCGCGCTTGTCTGTATCTCAATGTCGAAAATCCGCTTGTCATCCTTTGCATACACGTCGAAACGGACGCTTTTTGAGTCCATCGTCTCCAGCATGGTTCGCTCAGCCTGGACCGGCTCCAGTCTCTCAATCTTAATGTTTAGCAACATCTCCAGAATTTGGCGGCACAGCTCCGGCTCGCTTTCCATAATCTTGCAGAAAAGAAAATTGTTCGCAAAGGTCAGGTCTTCCCACGCGGGAGACTTTTGTATTTTTCCCATAATGCAGCTCCTTTTTTTTTGACTCTGCATTATAATATTCCGCAAATCTTCACCACGGTAATCAAATTCGCAAAGTTTTTTATAAAATCTTGTTATAAGAGCTGATTTACTCCCGCGGAATATAACTCGAAAGCGGCATTTACCTTCTTTGCGTCAGCGTCAGCTAAGTTTGGGATGTTATAAGTCATATTTTGGGGCTGTCAGTGCCGTGTACTTGTACCAGTTTTTGTGATTAATGATTACCTAGTTTTAGGGAAAAATGAGATTTCACCATGAAATAAAATTTTCTTTACATAATTATAACAATTTAACTATGCTAAATTGATGGTTTTGTATAGTTAAATTGTTAAGTGTTGAATAATTCTGTATTAAAACCTATAATAATAATGTGAGGTCAATATGGATTATAAAGCAGAGTTAATAAAATTACTCGAAAACAAAAATAGTTGGGAATCTCTAAAAGAAAAACTGGAACAATTATACAATACATCTATTCAAAATAGTGGCAAGAAGAGCACTGAAGCCGGAAAACTATTTGAATATTTTGCAAAATATTTCTTTATTTGTAATCCACTATATCAGAACGAATACAAGGAAGTATGGTTGTTTGATGAAATACCAATGGATACTAAAATAGAATTAAATATTAACCATACTGACCATGGAATCGACTTATTGTTACAAGATAATAATAACAGTTTTATCGCTGTCCAATGTAAATTTAAAAATGATGAGAGTTGCAAACTTGGATGGTCAAAGGATAAGTTAGCAAATCTATTTGGTTTTGCTTCATCTAGTAAAATTCAAAAATTGATTATTTTCTCAAATGCTTCTGAAATTGATGATATTTCAAAAGACAGAACAGATAATTTGTGCTTTCTTAGCATTAAGGATCTTTTGGAACTTGATTCTGATTTCTTTGCTAATCTTCGTGAATATTTAAAAAACAGTAAAAAAGTTTCATATACTAAAAAAAGTCCACGTCCATATCAAAAAGAAATAATAAATACAGTTTCATCCTATTTTTCAGAGCTTAATCGGGGTAAATTGATATTACCTTGTGGAACAGGTAAAACACTAATTTCATTATGGATTAGAGAAACACTTGATGTAAATCTAACGCTTTTCTTAGTTCCCTCCTTAAACCTTATTAGGCAAACAAAAAATGAATGGATAAAAGAATCAAATGCTCCTTTTGATTATATAATTGTTTGTTCAGAAATGGATATCGACAAAGACGAGGATTCATCAAATATTCATTTATATGATTTGGATTCCTTTGTCATTGATAATCCAATTGAGATAAAGAGTTTTATAAAAAAAGAAACTTTCAATAAAAAAGTCATTTTTTCTACATATCAATCTTTTAATAAAATTATTGCAGCTTATGATGAGAAGCTTCCGGCAATTGATTTAGCAATATGTGATGAAGCCCATAGAACAGCGAGTATAGACTGTGGTGTGTTTCCATTGGTTCATAAAGATACAGAGAACATGCACATCGCAAAGCGTCTGTATATGACAGCAACCCCAAGAGTTTACAGTCAAACTATAAAGAAAAATATAGAAGAGACAGGAATTCTTTTTTTTGATATGTCCGATGAAACTACCTATGGAAAAGAAATATATAGAATGTCGTTTGCAGAGGCAATACAACTGGGGATTTTGGTTGATTATCAGATTGTTTGTTTAGGTATTGCCGATGACAATCTTTATTCTTTGTTAAAGAACAATTATTACATTGACAAAAGTAATTCTATAACTGATTTTGTAAATAACTATGCAGTAAAACTTGCCTTCGAAAAGTATTCTATAAAACATGCAATCACATTTCATTCAAAACTGAATCAAGCCCAATTCTTTTCCGAACGAAATAAAAAAATAAGCACTGATATAGAATCATACTTTGTGAGTGGAAAGTTGCCTTCAAGCAAGAGAAGTTTGATTTTAAATGCTTTTAGGAATTCGGAAAAAGCTGTAGTTGCAAATGCAAGATGTCTGACAGAAGGTGTAGATATCCCTTCTGTTGACGCGGTGTTTTTTTGTGACCCGAAAAAATCAAAAGTTGATATTGTGCAGGCTGTGGGAAGAACCCTTAGAAAAGATAAAAATAATCCAAATAAAATTGGGAAAATAATTATTCCAATCTATTTTAAAAAAGAAACGGATATCGAAGAAGAAATAGATACAAGTATCTTCAGTAATGTCATTAAAATAATTCGCTCTGTTGCTGATCATGATGAGCGTTTACAAGATGAGATAAACAATCTTGCATATAAGCAGACAAATAAAAACCTTGAAAATTTAAAAGTACGGTTTGTCTATGATTCGGAAAGTAAATTAAATGACTTGTTAACTTTTGAAAACATAGAGAAGAATATAGAAACTGCACTTTTTACGGAGATAATTTCAAAAAACTCTAATACATGGGAATTGTTTTATAAGGAACTAAAAGAGTATTTGGAGAACAATAATAATTCTTTTCCAACAAACTCAGATAATGAAAATCTTGCTCGATTTTGTTCTCAACAACGTACTTTCTATAAAAAAGGAATTTTATCTGCAGAAAAGATAAAAAAACTTGAATTCTTAAATTTTACATGGGATTTCCAGGCAGATAAATGGAATGACAACTTTAACTTATTGATTCATTTTCTTGAAACTCACAATGGAAAATGGCCAATCCAGAAAAGCGGAAATAAAGCAACAACAGGAGATGAACATAAGTTGGCAGTTTGGATGATGCAGATTAGGGGTGATTATAGAAATAATAACTTAAAACAAGAACGGTATGAAAGACTTTCTTCCATTGGTTTTATATTTGAGGATCCTAAATGGATGAAAAGTTTTGAAGATGCAAAAAGGGCAATTGAAGAATTAGGTCATTTTCCAGATCAAATTGAAGATAAAAAAGTTTATAACTGGTTATCAAACCAGTATAAGCAATACAACTCTAGCAAATTACAATTACCACAAAATCGAATTAAATGCTTAGAAGAAATAAGAATAAGAGATTTTAAAATAATAGATTTTAACAAAGAATCTTGGAATGATAAATTTCTTTATCTAAAGAGTTATTATGAAAAAAATGGATTCTTGCCAAACTATTACGATAAAATAGGCAGTAAAAGCAAAACTGTTTACGGTCCTTGGGCCAAAGACCAGAGAACATATTATTATGATGGTAAACTATCAAAAGACAAAATAGTTCAATTAGAATCAATCGGTTTTGAATGGATTCAAGACGGTAGAAAGAAGTCACCGGGAAAAAATTGGGATAAGAACTTTGAGTTGTTAAAACAATGGCTAGTTACTCATAATGGGAGTTTTCCCAATAATTCATCCTCAAAAGATCCTTTGGAGAAAAAATTAACTAGATTTATAAATGACAACAGAGATTGGTATAAAGAAGATTTTCCCAAAGCCAGAAAACAAAAACTTGATTCGATTGGTTTTGGAAGATTTGTAAATGATTGCAGAAAAGCATTAGATGAGGAATGAGATGAAAGACCAAAGAGCAGATCAAACTTTACGATGAGCCATGTGTACTTAGTGTTTAACCATAAAATTACTGAATAATGTTCTTTCCAGTCATCAGAATTTGTGAAAAACCTTGCTGATTTGTAACATTTACACAATCCGCTCTTTAATCTGCATGACTTGTTCCAAAGGAAGTCCTGTTGCCTGTGAAATTTGCTCAACAGTGCCCACTCCCATTTTCAGAAGATTCTCTGCGTCTTCGATTCTCGCACGCTCAATTCCTTGCTCGATTCCTTTCTCAAATCCTCTTTCAATTCCATCTTCGAATGCAATCTCTCTTTCCTCGTTTATTGTCTGCTGCCACGTCATGTACTGTCGCCTCCATTCCTTGTTTTTCCTAGCGAAGGACACTTTTTCCTCAATGGATCTTGTCAGTTCGGTCTCAGCCTTCTTTTCCGCAAGAAACCTG
>JAEEGL010940444.1_pt1 | contig 67055 bp, 48 predicted proteins | sample 9134231 | NCBI WGS metagenome assembly JAEEGL01 (sample SAMN16246548, study PRJNA631951) | gut metagenome | biome: gut microbiome; feature: rumen; material: fiber-attached | host: Bos | place: Iran: Karaj | collected 2018-10 | reverse complement strand
TCGAACACGAATCTCACGAATCACACGAAAAAGGCGAGGTTGCGAGCCTTTTTCATTGAGCCTTCTTCGACGAGCGAAGCGAACAAGTTCGAACGTCAGCCGTTGTCAGCCCGATGCGCGAAGTGCATCGAAGGCTGGGAGGCGAAAAGCAAGGCGAGATAATCACACAAATGAAGGCGCGCAGACATGGTTATTTCACACAGATATCACGGATGTCACAGATATTTTTTGCGAACACGAATCACACGAAAAAGGCGAGGTTGCGAGCCTTTATGCAGAATTAAAATTTCAAACGGAATTTAGAAGTACTACCACAACCACCACAAAACTACCACGCGCAACTGGTTGAATATCAGCGGCGCGTGGTAGTGTGGCGGTTGTGGTGGTATTTTTGAAATCTGAGGGAAGGCGTCGTACCTAAAGGCTTTTCTGGCTTCAATCGGTATTAAAAACAAATGGCGTATAGCACAGGAAGCGGCACGGGAGCGTCAGTAGTGTAGATAATGCTTCCAGAATATGTGCTACGACCTTTGAATACGTGCCTGCCGTCGTAGGTATAGAGGACATTGCCAGAATACGTGCCGCGCCCCCTGTAAACATACTGACCATCAAAGGTAAGGATTGTACTTCCAGAGTATCTCGAGCGGCCTTTATACAGATACTGGCCGTCGTAGGTGTAGAGAACGCTTCCTGAATACGTGGTTCGTCCTTTGTACAGGTAGTGGCCGTCGTAGGTATATAGGACATTGCCAGAATACGTGCTGCGTCCCTTGTAAACATACCGACCGTCGAAGGTGTAGATTGTATTACCAGAGTAAGTGGAATTACCCTTGTATATTCTTATTACGCCGTTCTGTGCCGACAACATGCCAGAACTGAACAGACAGACGAGTAAAATGACGATTTTCTTCAGTTTCATGGTGGTTAGGTGTTAGAGTTTAGGATTCAAACTATACGCTTTGTCATCCGATGCTGCCTTCGAGCGATACGCTGAGGAGTTTCTGAGCCTCAACTGCGAACTCCATGGGTAGCTTGTTGAGGACGTCGCGGGCATAGCCGCCGACGATGAGGGCGACGGCGTCCTCGACGGAGATGCCGCGCTGCTGGCAGTATAGGAGTTGGTCTTCGGAAATCTTCGACGTGGTGGCTTCGTGCTCGACTACGGCATCGGTGTTCTGGACGTCGATGTAGGGGAACGTGTGGCCGCCGCACTTGCTGCCGAGCAGCAGGGAGTCGCAGGAGGAATAGTTGCGTGCTCCTGCCGCCTTCGCCCCCATGCGTACAAGTCCGCGATAGGAGTTCTGGCTGTGGCCTGCGGAGATGCCCTTTGAGATGATGGTGCTGCGCGTGTTAGGAGCAAGGTGTATCATCTTCGTTCCCGTGTCGGCCTCCTGATAGTTGTTGGTGACGGCGACGCTATAGAACTCTGCCTGCGAGTTTTCGCCAGAGAGTATGCAGGAGGGGTATTTCCACGTGATGGCAGACCCCGTCTCCACCTGCGTCCATGAGAGCCGCGAGTTGGCACCACGCAAATGTCCGCGCTTCGTCACGAGGTTATAGACGCCGCCACGCCCTTTCTCGTCGCCAGGATACCAGTTCTGCACCGTCGAATACTTCACCTCGGCATCGCGCTCGACAATAATCTCGACGATGGCGGCATGGAGTTGGTTCTCGTCGCGCATGGGAGCCGTACATCCTTCGAGGTACGACACGTAGGCGCCTTCGTCGCAGACGATGAGCGTGCGCTCGAACTGCCCCGTGCCGCGGGCGTTGATGCGGAAATACGTTGAAAGCTCCACAGGACAGCGCACGCCCTTGGGAATATATACAAAGGAACCATCGGAGAAGACGGCACTGTTGAGAGCCGCATAGAAATTGTCGGCATAGGGAACTACGCTACCGAGGTATTTGCGTACGAGTTCAGGATTCTCGCGCACAGCCTCGCTAATGCTGCAGAAGATGATGCCCTTCTCTTGGAGCTTCTCCTTGAAAGTTGTGCGCACACTCACGGAGTCCACGACGGCATCGACTGCCACGCCCGCCAAGGCCTGACGCTCGTGGATGGGGACGCCAAGCTTGTCGAAAGTTTTCTCGAGCTCGGGGTCTATCTCCGTCTTGTCGGCCTGCTTCTTCGTGGGGTCGGCATAGTAGGATATTGCCTGATAGTCTATCTGCGGCAAGTTGACATGCGCCCATCGAGGCTGCTGCAATGTCTGCCAATGGCGAAAGGCCTTGAGGCGGAACTGCATTAGCCATTCGGGCTCGCCCTTCTTTTTAGATATGAGGCGCACGACATCCTCACTGAGTCCGGCGCCGATAACTTCCGTCTCGACGTCGGTAGTGAAGCCGTATTCGTACTTTTTGTTCGCGAAAGATGCGATGAGGTCCTTATCTTCCATCTAACGTTCCACCCAAATTGTGTCTCCCACGGAGGCTCCCTCGGCAGGTTCGTCTGCCTGTATGAAACCTTGGCTGAAAATCATTGATAGCAAGCCTTTCGTGGGCTCGAAGAGGCGTGAGTCGCGCGTCTTCTCCTCGTCGAGGATGTGCAACGCCGACATGACGTTCAGCACGCAGCTGATGAGTATGACATACTTCACAACGCTCACCAAAGCTCCCAACAGGCTGTTTGGAAGGCCGAGCTTCAGTCCCTTCAGAGCCTTGGTGGCTATGTTGGCAGCAAAGCCCAGCACGATGGGCACGATGACCCACAGCAGTAGAAACGCTACGACATTGGTGAGCGCACCCAGCTGCGAACCTGCCTGTGTGAGGTAGTCGCCCAACTGGCTGTAGCAGGTGGCGGCAATGAGCAAACCTACGAGGAATCCCACCGCCGACACGACTTCTTTCAAGAAGCCCTGCTTCCAACCGGAATATACCGACCAGAGAAGCAGGACTATGAGGAAAATGTCTATAAACATAATGCTTTAGAGCTTCTGCTTAATCTCTATCTCCTGGAAGGTTTCTATCATGTCGCCTTCCTTGATATCGTTGCAGTTAGTAAGGCTGATACCGCACTCGAAGTTGGTACCCACCTCCTTCACGTCGTCCTTGAAACGCTTCAGGGCGTTGATTTCGCCTGTGAATACTACGATGCCGTCGCGAATGAGGCGTGCCTTGTTCGTGCGCGACACCTTTCCGTCGATGACGTAGGCACCAGCCACGAGTCCCACCTTGGAGATGTGGTAAACCTGACGCACCTCGACGGTTGCCGTAACCTCCTCCTTGACGATAGGCTTGAGCATGCCCTCCATGGCCTGCTTGACATCGTCGATGGCGTCGTAGATGACGGAATACTGGCGAATCTCCACGCCTTCCTTGTCGGCGAGCTTGCGTGCTGCCTGACTTGGACGCACCTGGAAGCCAACGATGACGGCCTGCGATGCTGCGGCGAGGGTAACGTCGTTCTCGCTGATTTGTCCCACGCTCTTGTGGATGACATTTACGGCAATCTCGGCCGTGGAGAGCTTGATGAATGAGTCAGAGAGAGCTTCTACGGAGCCGTCCACGTCGCCCTTGACGATGATGTTCATCTCCTGGTAGTTGCCCTGCTTGATGCGGCGGCCAATCTCGTCGAGCGTCAACGTCTTCTGCGTGCGAAGGTTCTGTTCGCGCTGTAGCTGCTCGCGTTTTGTGCAAATCTCGCGCGCCTCCTGCTCGGAATCCATCACGTGGAACTGGTCGCCGGCCTGCGGAGCACCATTGAAGCCCAGCAGCGTAGCGGCCATCGAGGGACCTATCTCCTGAATGCGCTGTCCACGCTCGTTGAAGAGTGCGCGCACGCGGCCAAAGTTCGTACCTGCCAGGATTACGTCGCCCTGATGGAGCGTACCATTGGAGACAAGCACTGTTGCCACATAGCCACGCCCCTTGTCGAGGGCTGACTCAATGACCGTACCCGTAGCCTTACGGTTGGGATTGGCCTTGAGTTCCATCAAGTCGGCTTCAAGGAGCACCTTCTCAAGAAGTTCGGGAACACCCATACCCTTCTTAGCAGAGATGTCTTGGCTCTGATACTTACCACCCCACTCCTCGACGAGGAGGTTCATGTTGGCAAGCGCTTCCTTAATCTTTTCGGGATTTGCTGCGGGCTTATCAATCTTGTTTATTGCGAAGACGATAGGTACGCCAGCAGCCTGTGCATGGTTGATGGCCTCCTTCGTCTGCGGCATGATGTCGTCGTCGGCAGCAATGATGATGATGGCGATATCCGTAACCTGTGCGCCGCGTGCACGCATGGCTGTAAAGGCTTCGTGGCCAGGCGTGTCGAGGAAGGTGATGTGGCGTCCGTTCTCCAGCGTCACATTGTAGGCACCAATGTGCTGCGTGATACCACCGGCTTCGCCTGCAATGACGTTAGACTTGCGGATGTAGTCGAGGAGAGACGTCTTACCATGATCGACGTGTCCCATTACGGTAACGATGGGAGCGCGAGGCTCGAGGTCTTCCTCCTTGTCTTCTGTCTCGGCAACGGCATCCTGCACTTCTGCGCTGACGTATTCCGTCTTGAAGCCGAACTCCTCAGCCACGATGTTGATGGTCTCAGCGTCGAGGCGCTGGTTTATGCTGACCATGATGCCAATGCTCATGCACGTGGCAATGACCTTCGTCACGGGGACATCCATCATCGTAGCAAGCTCGTTTGCTGTCACAAACTCCGTGAGTTTCAGCACTTGGCTTTCGGCATTCTGCTCGCGGCGCTGCTCTTCTTCTGCGGCACGAACCTGTTCGCGCTTTTCCTTACGGTACTTGGCACCCTTCGCCGTCTTCGACTTCGAGGTGAGGCGTGCCAAAGTCTCACGTACCTGCTTTGCAACGTCCTCTTCGCTGATTTCTACCTTGACGTCCTTAGCCTTCTTATTCTTTTTCTTACCGTTACCAGACTGTTGCTGCGCAGCCGCATTGCCACCTTTCTTCTTGTTAGCGTCGGCAGGACCGCCCTGCTGCTGTCTTACGGCATCGTTGATGTCCACGCGCTGTCCGTCGCCGATGCGATTGCGCTTTTTCTTCTTCCCTTCACCAGCTGCAGCCTGCTGCTTTGCAGCTTCCTTGCGGCGCTCCTCCTTAGTCTTTTTCTTGGGGCGCATGTTGGTGTTGATGGTGGAGAGGTCTATCTGGCCCACCACCTTCGGAACTTCGATTTCAGGCTTGTTCTTCAGCTCAAATACACCGCCTTCGTTGACAGAGCCTATCTGCTTTGCACGTTCCTCCACCGTAGGCTTCGCCGACTTCGCTTTCTTTGTGGGCTTCTCCGCAGGTGCTTCCGTCGGAGCTTCTGTGGCTTCCTCTGTTTTCTGAGGCTCAGGCTTTTCGGTAGTTTCCACCGTCTCAATGACCTCCTGAGACTCGTCTGCCTCAGCCTTCGGTTCCTCGGTCTTTACTTCAGGTTTTTCGTCAGCTTTTTCGGTCTCAGGCTTAGCCTCCTTCTTTGCAGGCTGCTCTGCAGGAGCCTCCACGGGCTTTTCCTCCTTCTTTGGAGCCTCGAGTTCAACCTTCCCGACTACCTCGAGCTTAGGTTTCATGTCCTCAGGCACCGTAGCACGGATGACCTCCTGGGGCTGCTTCTTATCCTTTTCCTGCTTTTGCTCCTGCTTCTGCTGGATGCGTTCCTGCAGGAAACGCGTGGCTTCGTTGCGAGCGCTTTCGTCAGAGCGAAACTCCTTCTGCACGAGCTCATACTGCTCGTCGGAGAGCTTCGAATTAGGCGCAGCCTCAACAGTGTGGCCCTTCTTTGCCAAAAAGTCCACGACCGTCTGAAGTCCTACGTTAAATTCCTTAATTACTTTATTTAATCTTACTGCCATGTTCTTGAGGTGTGTTCTACAATTTGTTTTCCTACTTTTAGCGGGTTAGAACCCACCTTTAATCTTCGTCGTTAGCGGTTGCTTCTGCGGTGTCCTTAGCTTCTGCCCATTGGCTGTCGTCCTCGAACTCTGAACGCAGCACGCTGAGAACGTAATCAACGGTCTCCTCTTCCAAGTCGGCCTTCTCGATGAGCATCTCGCGAGGTGCGCGGAGCACATCCTTTGCTGTCTCAAACCCAAGATTCTTGATAGCCTCGATTATCCAGGGCTCTATTTCGTCGGTGAACTCGTCGAGGTATATGTCCTCCTGATCGACGTTGTCCACCTCGCGGAATACGTCGATGGTGTAGCCCGTCAGCTGGCAGGCGAGTTTGATGTTCATTCCGCTCTTACCAATGGCGAGGCTCACCTCCTCGGGGCGCATATAAACTTCCGCCTTCTGTTCCTCCTCGTTAAGCTGGATGCTGTTGATGTGGGCAGGACTAAGGGCGCGTTGGATGAACAGGGATATATTCGACGTGAAGTTGATGACGTCGATGTTCTCGTTGTGAAGCTCGCGCACGATGCCGTGTATGCGGCTTCCGCGAACGCCCACGCATGCTCCTACCGGATCGATGCGCTCGTCGTAGCTCTCTACGGCCACCTTTGCACGCTCGCCGGGTATGCGGGCGATGCGGCGGATGCTTATAAGACCGTCTGCAATCTCAGGAATCTCTGCCTCCAGCAACTTTTGCAAGAACATGGGGCTCGTGCGGCTGAGGAAAATCTTCGGATTACCATTCTGGTTGTCAACGCGGTCAACAATAGCCCTCACAGAATCGCCCTTGTGGAAGAAGTCGCGAGGAATCTGCTGATTCTTTGGCAGGAGGAGCTCGTTTCCTTCGTCGTCGAGAAGCAGTGTCTCGCTTTTCCAAGTCTGATAGACATCGGCAACGATGATTTCGCCCTCCAAATCCTTATACTTATTATATAATGCGTCGTGCTCCAGCTCAAGAATCTTGCTGGCGAGGGTTTGGCGAAGCGTGAGAATGGCGCGGCGTCCGAACTTCATGAATTCTATGGGCTCGCTGACTTCCTCACCCACTTCGTAGTCCTCTTCAATCTGACGCGCCTCGCTCAGTGCGATTTGCTTGTTAGGGTCTTCAACGGCACCATCCTCGACAACTTCGCGGTTGCGATAGATTTCGCAGTCGCCCTTGTCGGGGTTCACAATGATGTCGAAGTTTTCGTCGGAACCGTAGTGCTTTGCTATCACACTACGGAAGCTCTCCTCGAGGACGCTGATGAGCGTCGTCCTGTCGATGTTCTTTGTCTCCTTGAATTCAGCAAAAGTGTCGATGAGACTGATGCTGTTTGCTTTTGTACGTGGCATGTATGTATGTTTTTTGTTTTTAGAATTCTAAATGGTACTGGCAACGCTTGATTTCGTCGAAGCGTAGCTCGTGGTCAACATCCTCTAAATGCGGCCGCTTAGCGCCTTCGGGCTTCACCTTCTCCTGTACAGTCACGGTGAAGGTCTCGTCTGTGAGGCACTTCAGCGTTCCGCGGAGCTTCTTCCCGTTGGAGCACACTACCTCTACGGGGTCGCCAACGTGGATTTCGTACTGGCGGCGAACCTTGAAAGGCTGCCCAATGCCAGCAGAGCCTACCTCCAACTCAAAGTCTTCTTCGTCACGATTAAGTCCCTCTTCGATGTAGCGGCTGAGAGCCACGCAGTCTTCAATCCACACTCCGTCCTTGTGGTCAATTTCCACAACGATGCGGTCGTCGGCACTAATGCTCAGGTCAGTCAGAAAATAGTCCTTTCCTTCGAGCCACTTTTCTACGAGACTCTTGATGGTGCTTTTTTCAATCATTACTCTTTCGTACGTATGTTTTATAAAGAGGAGTGAGGAACTTTTTACGGCCCCTCACTCGTTTTGCGCAGCAAAAATAGTGTGTGTCATGGGAATATGCAAATGTTTTAGCGTTTTTTCGCAACTTTTGAGGCCTTCCGATGCAAAAAACTCGTTTTTTTCTTGGTGGATATAAAAGAAAGGCATACTTTTGCACCCGCTTTCGCAGCAATTCTCTCATAAACGGAGGATATTTGCGGGGTGTAGCTCAGCCCGGTTAGAGTACGCGTCTGGGGGGCGTGGGGTCGCTGGTTCGAATCCAGTCACCCCGACAAAGCGAAAGCAAATCGTCGCAAGCAATTGCCTGCGACGATTTTTCATTTCTTGTACTTGAGAGATTTGAGAGCCCTCGATATCTGCCACATCTACTTCTACGCCCAACGCTTCAGCGTCGGGAAATACTGGAGGAGCATCTTCCTGTATTCTTCGCGACCAAGATTCTGCCCAGTATGCTTGTTGAACTCGTCAACATACTGTGCGCAGAACTCCGCCATCTCTTCCATCGTACATTCCTGCAGAAAACGCCCATCTTTGTAGCAGTAAACGCAATATTCCTCGTTCTTGCTGCCATCGGAGTTCGTGCCAAGAACATCCTCTGTGAGCGGCATTCCGCAACTCTGACAAAATTTCTGTTCCATTACGTCTAGCAAGTTTTGTTTAATGACTATTTTCCCAGAATTTGCTCCGCATGTTCCTTTGTCTTCACCTGTTTCCCTGCGAAGATGTTCTCGATAACGCCGTCCTCGCTGATGATGAAGGTGGTGCGAATGGTTCCCATGGTTTTCTTTCCATACATGGTCTTTTCGCCCCACGCTCCCATCGCCTCCATAAGTGTTTTGTCCACATCGGCAATCAGCGGGAAGGGCAACGCGTGTTTCTCCTTGAACTTAACGTGCGAAGCCGCAGAATCCTTACTGACCCCAACGACTTCATAGCCTGCGCCTTGCAATTCACCATAATGGTCGCGCAGACTGCAAGCCTCTGCAGTACAACCGCTTGTGTTGTCCTTGGGGTAGAAGTATAGTACCAGTTTGCGACCTTTGTAGTCGCTTAGGCGGATGTCCCGTCCCTGTTCGTCCTTGCCCAATATCTCAGGCGCTTTGTCTCCGATGTTCATAATTGTATAGGTTTGTTTGCTGCCTGCAAATATAAGCCTTAGCATTCGAACAGCAGCATTCTCCCCGTTTTTTTCAACATACACGGCATTATTTACGAAAACTTGTGTATCTTTGTGCCGCAAGATATAACTATAACGCTATTATGAAAAAAGTTCTTATTCTGGCAATTGTCGCCATGATGACAACCATGTGTGCAAAGGCGCAAACTGGCTACGAAGACACGAAGCATGAAGTAGCCGTCAGCTATGGTTGGCTCTCAAACTCCCAGTGGGTTGATGTACTTGAGGAAGTGGTGAGCATTATGGTTGGCTCAACATGCGAAAACAAAAAATTCTTCGGTCCGCTTTCTGCCGAATACTTCTACCATGCAAACAAGTGGCTCGGCGTAGGCGGAATGTTCACACTTAGTAACAGCAAGCAGGACGTTTATCTCGACAAGAAGAAAGACGGTACGGTATCGCACACCTACTACACCCTGATGCCCGCCGTGAAGTTCGACTGGCTGCGCAAGAAGAGCTTCGGCATGTACTCGAAACTCGCCGTTGGCGCCACGCTGCGAACAGAGAACATCGACTGCGACGATCCCAGCGCCAGGGATAGCGAGTCGAAGGTACACGTCAACTGGCAGGCATCGCTTCTCGGCATCGAGGCCGGAAGTCCTAAGGTACGCGGATTCCTGGAATTCGGATTCGGCGAGCAAGGGGTTGCCCTCTTCGGCCTTAGATACAAATTCTAAGCCTCGCCAAGCATGAGACGGGAGGTAAATCCTCAGGACACCAGTCGCGCACAGGCATTCGCACTATGGATGAAGTCGCCAGTACCAATGGTGACGCTGACAAAAACATTCGATGTCACGCGAATATATAAGATGTGTCGGCGCAGGAAACTGAAGTTCAACATGCTTCTGTGCTGGTGTATCGGAAGGGCTGCAAGCCAGATGAAGGAGTTCTATCTCCTGCCAGAAGGGGGAAAGATGTACCTCTACGACCGCCTTGCCATTAACGTAATTGTGAGCGACATTGGCGGAGGTATCAGCAACTGCGACGTGCCCTATTCCGACAGTTTGGAACAGTTTTGCCGCGACTATGACGACCTGACGCAACGTACAGCCTCAAAATGTCAGAATATCAACGATGCCGATGCCATGCTCATTGGCACTTCGGCCGTGACAGGCACGGAACTCGACAGCATCGTCAACCAATATACAGGCATTTTCAACAACCCTTTCCTCGCATGGGGACGCTACCGCCGCCGCTGGCTAAAGACCACGCTCCCCATATCCCTTCAGTTCCACCACGCACAAATGGACGGTGCGCACGCAGCACACTTCCTTGAGCAGCTGCAGCGCGTCATGAATAACCCCTGCTGATGCAGCCCATCTCAATGCGTCTCCTAAACCAGCAGCTTGTCAGTCCTCAGTTCAAGAGTCCTGGCGAGCTACTGAGTTATATGTGTGCCATGCAGGCGCAGGAATACCGCATGATGCGATGGGCGGTGGCGATGCGCACCCGCAACCCCTCGGCAAAAGCCTTCAAGAAGGCCTTCGATAGCGGGGAAATCATACGTCTCCACCTGATGCGCGGAACATGGCAACTTGTTGCTGCCGAAGACTATTGGCCGCTCATAGAACTATGCTCGCCCAAAGCCATCGCTGTGACAAAGGGATGGATGAACAGCAACAAAATCTACATATCCGAGGAGGAAGTGGCGAACATTCGCGAAGTCCTCATACGAACGGCCGACGACAAGGGTAGCGCCACGAAGGACGACTTCGCAAAGGCCTTGATGCAGAGGAACATACACATGGACGACCACAGGCTTTCGTACCACATACGCCTCGCCGAGATGTCGGGGGTGCTGTGTAGCGGCGAACTTTTGCCCACGAAAGCTACATACTCGCTCACTGCCAACAAGATAAAAACACGCAGGAACCCTTGGGATCGCGACGAAACCCTAATGCTGCTCGCGCAGAAATACTTTCGCAGTCGACAACCCGCCACGCTCGAGGATTTCGTATGGTGGTCGGGGCTAAACATAGGCGACTGTCGCAGGGGAATAGCTCTGCTCGGCAGCTACCTCCATACAGAGAGGTGGAAAGGGCGCGTTTTCTACCTTACTGACGACGGACGCACAAGGGGCTTTCGCAAAGGGCAATACCTTCTTATACCACCTTACGACGAATACCTCATCAGCTACAAGAGCCGCGACTTAGTACTTTCTCCCGACTTCAAGCATAAAGCCCATAACAACAGCGGCATTTTTCAACCCATCATTGCATGCGACGGCATCATTTGCGGCAACTGGGCTCCTCTACGCGAGGAACTACAAACGGAGTTCTTCTTGGGCGAACACGGCTCCGAAGTCCTAAAGCAGTGGCAGAGATACATAAGGTTCAGGCATCAGGCGTTCACGAGCTGATTACCTGTTTTTACATTCCTACAGGCGCATACCTCTCCGCATAAGCGAGCACACGAAGCTTCGCTCGACAATTTCTGCTTCACACAACGCAGTTTCCTAAAATCGTAATGTGCAAATTACCAAACCATAAGATCCACTTCACTCATATTTATAAAAAAAATGAAAAAACTTTTGGAGGTGTAGATAGTTTTTACTTCATTTGCCCCGCCTTACCATGAAAAACACAAACAAAAAGTAAACAATATGACAGACAAATTACGCACATTGCTATTCGGCATAGTGGCTTTGCTTGCTGTGCCAACACTTGCACAGGACGTGAACATTCGCGCCGTGGGGCACTACAATCGCTACGACGATGGCGACCAGATGAAAACAACCTATGTGGGTTGGAATTCCGACCTTGGAAAGTCTATATTTATTGTTGACAATGGTCTTTATAGCATGACGTGGAACGGCTCTACGCTATCCACTCCCGTGAAGGACCCCGCTGTAAACGCTGCGGATATAACGAGCGACCCCGAACTGGCGACATGGGCTAACAACTTCAACCTGATGTATGCCAACTCTGGTGCCCTATATTTCAACGGCACGCTCATCACCGTGATGTCTCGCGACGAACAGTCCACACCAGACGAAGAGCTCTTTGCCGTTCGCAAATGGGACGCAAAGACCGGCGACCTTCTCTCCAGCGAGATTCGACCAAAGAGCGACAAGCTCGAGTCGGCAGGCATGAGCTATAACCCAAAGGACGGAAAGGTATATGGCCTTTTCTATCTGACAGGGCAGCAGCTTGCAGAAGAAATCACTTCCGACCCCGAATACTTCGCCGACCAGGATGACGACCTCACCGATGGCGACGCAGGATATGCACTCTGCGTCTTCGATCCCAACACGATGAAGGTGTATCCCATAACGCCTGGTCTCTACTACTACAACTTCGTGACATTCGCTATCAACAGCGAAGGCCGCGCATTCGCCCTCACAAGCGGCGGCACAAGCAGCCAGGCATACGACGAGAACGGCCGACTGACTGATATCAACGGCGACCTCACAGGCGCACAACTCTGCGAGTTTGACCTCACGACAGGTCTTATGATCATGGAACCGTATAAGGCTATTGACCCCGAAACAAACGAAGAATACACCGACTACAAGCACCCCGTGGGAGCAACAGGTTACGCTTCACAGTACAGCCGCCAGAGCGCATGCTTCGCAAAGAGCAACCCCAACAAGATGTATTGGAACGGATTCGTAAATAGCGGCAAGGGTATCAACAACTATGGCTCTTGGGGCAGCCTCCCCGACAAAGAGTGGCGCACGAACGAAAAGTACGACACTGCCCTCTACGAAGTAGATATCACGACTGGCATGGCAACACGCCTTTCAAAGATACAGAACCGCTGGCGCTTCTCCGCAATGTGGGTAGATGGCGACGACTGCAGCGATGGCGCTGAACTGAGCGGCATCAACACAATGGGCAATGGTCAATGTACAATGGGCAACGAAGCCTACGACCTACAAGGCCGCCGCGTCCAGAAGGCTCAGCATGGCGTATATATCGTCGATAATAAGAAGGTACTTCGTTAATTCCCATCACGAATACGTCTAAGGCAAAAAGAATAGACAAGCTGATGACAAAACAACCGCACCAGCTTGCCTATTCCTTTTGCGCTGATTAGGAAAACCAAACACAATCATAATTAATAACTAAAACAACATCGCATGAAACATTCTTACAAATTTAAGAAGAGCAAGCTCATGCTTGCCATGCTCTTTGCCCTCTTCGCAGGCAGCCTAAGCCCTGCGTTGGGACAGGTAACAGAAGGCTTCGAATATGCTACAGATGGAACGACCGTCATTTCTGTCAACGATGGCAATATGGGGCTTTCTAACGGATGGGTAGTTGTCGGATCTGGCAACTATGTGGGTATTACTACAGGCACAAGCAAGGATCTTCAGCTGAAAAGCGGATCTTACGTTTATGACGGAACGTATTCCATTGGAACCCAATATTCCAACAAAAACACATGGTTGGTATGCCCTGTTGAGGTTTCTGGAACTATGGAGTTCTATGCTCGTCAGTATAGTAGTAGCAAATCAATGAAAGTTGGTCTGGCTGTAAAAAGCGGAGACTCCTTCTCGATTTCCAATTCCAATTTTTATACTTGTAGTGGCTTGAGTTCTTCTTATCAGAAATATACAGTTGCATTAGGCGATGAACCTGTATATATTGCATTCCAACCCAGCTATGCATTTTTTGATAATGTAACCTATACTCCTTATGAAAAGCCTAGCGGCCCTGCCCTTGTAGTAAAAGATTATGACTCAGGTCAGAAGCTTACAAGTCCTGCCAGCTACAACTTTGGTCTCGCAACACCTGGAACCATTCACTACTTCTTGCTTACGAACCCTGGAACTGAGGATCTTAGCATTACTCTTTCTAAAACAGGTGACTTCGGTGCTACACTTTCTACTACAACAGTTCCTGCTGGCGGCAATAGCCACGTGGCTCTAACTGTTACAATGCCTGATGCCACAGGTAGCAGCGAAATCACCATCACTCCCGCAAGTGGCAGTGGCATCGATCCCTTCGTTATCAATGTTAGCGGAACGGTTCGTGACCCAAACAAGTTCTATGAAGATGACTTTAGTGCACTTCCTGATGATTGGACAACAACAGGCAGTTGGTCTTATTCTTCTACTAATGGCGCATATACTACATCATGGTATCTCACAAGCAATTCACGCCTGATTACCCCACTGCTTACCGTTGAAGATGGTGAAACTTTCTATGTTGAGGCAAAAGGCTACAGCACAAGCAACACAGAATATCAGCATCTTCAAATGCAATATTCTGCTGATGGTACCACATGGACGAACTTCGACAGCGAACCCGCTCTTGATCCCTCGAACTGGCAGACATTTACATTTACTGGTGTTCCTGTTGGTCAATACTACATTGCCATCAATGCTTCACAGGCAGATGTCCGCATGTTCTATGGCGGTCAGCTTCCCCTTGAGCCCAAGATGCAGGTTACGCAGCCGACATCTCTTGACTACGGCGTAATCACAGCTGCTACGGACAAGACCTTCACGATTGCCAACACAGGTCTGGCTACACTCGAGGGCATCAGCGTAACCTCCAGCAATCCGCTGTTCACCATCTCTAATGCTCCCACGAGTCTCGCAGCAGGTGCCAGCCAGGATGTGACCATCACGATGGCAGCCACGACGACTGGCGCACTCAGCTCTGACATCACCGTCAGCGCTACGGGCATGACCGATGTTCAGTTCACAGTAACAGGTGTCGTTCTGCCTGACGGAATGTTCGTCGTTGACTTCAACGATAACCAGCTGCCCGCAAACTGGGAAAACAACGCCTCTTACAAGTGGAGCTTTGCTGATGGAAAAGCATACTGCACATCTGCAGCAGAACTTACAACACCTGCCCTGCAATTTGCAGACGGTGACATGCTTGCTATCAAAATCACAAGCTATGACAACTATGACAATAACTATCTGGAAATAACAGGTTCCGCCGACGGAACAACATGGGATGCTTTTACTACAAAGAGATACATCTCCAGAAGCGAGATTCCCTATGGCTCATACGCCACGCTTATTGTAACAGGCATACCTACAACGACAAAGTATCTTAAGTTCAAGGGCTACTATGTCCGCATCGACGAGATTGCAGGTCTTACCTACGCTCCCATTCTCTCAGTTACAAAGGACGCAACAACTGTTAGCAGCCCCGCCAACTACGACTTCGGCGAGTGCGCAGACGCTGCAACTGTAACATATAACTTCGCAAATGCAGGTGCTGGTAATATCAACATCACCAATGTAGCCGTGACGGGCGATGGTGCCGCTGCCTACAGCACGAACTGGACGGCAAGCGTTGCTGCTCCCTTCGACCTCGTCATCACGCGCAACTACGACGCAACTCGTGCTGGCACAGCACAAAACGCTGTTGTTACAGTTACAACCAGTGAAGGCGACTTTGTAATCAACGTAACGGGTACGGACAAGGCTGCCAATGCTCCTGAAATCGCTGTAGACCAGACAAGCCTCGACTTCGGCAAGCTCACAGCAAACTCCACTATTACTGTGACTGTGACAAACGCTGGAACAGGCTCGATGGACGTGGCAATCGCATCCGACAACGAACTCTTCACTCTCTCCGCAACAGCCCTTACGGGCATCGGTGCAGGCGAGTCCCAGACTTTTGACGTAACTTTCAACTACGCCAACGTTACAGGCAACTATGGTACAAAGAGCGCCAACATCACGGTTACTCCGTCCTATGATGCGACAGCCTTTGTAACGATTGCCGCTACAGCTAAGGCTGCAGACCCGAACGTATGGACAGAGGACTTTTCTGCAAATACAGTTCCTACGGGTTGGATTGCCGAGAACAACTGGACGGTTGCAGACGGTGCTGCTAAGGCAAGCTACGCCTATGGCACAACAACCTACCTGACAACTCCGACACTTACGGTAAGCAATGCTTCGGATGAACTGACATTCGACTACAAGGCTACTGCCAACTACGTTTCAATTAAGATTCAGATGTCGAAAGACGGCGCGGCTTTTGCGGACTACAACACCATTTCTGGTTTGAACAACGGCAACGCAGGCACCTATACCATCACAGGCCTCGAAGCTGGCGAATATCAGTTCCGCTTTGCCAACGACGACTATGAGCTCGACAACTTTGAGGGATTCAAGCTGAACATGGCTGACCATCTGTTGTCTTTCACTGCAACCAGTATCCCCGCTACGGGCAACCAGTATGTAGAGTACACTGCTACCGCAACCGTTAAGGAACTGGCTGGCAAGGACGAGGAACTGACTGCGAAGTTCTTCATTGGAGGAACCCAGTATGGTGGAAACGTAGTGAAGACCGTATCTGCAAATGGTACAGAAACCTTCACCGTAACCTTCACACCCGATGCAGCAGTAAGCGGCGACGCATATTTCACTGTATCAAATAATGATGTTTCACTGGAAAGCGACAAGACAGCTGTGACTATTGCAGAAGCTCTCGTGCTCGACGAGACCGTAGCTGCCACACTTACTGATGGTAATGCGCCCATCGTTGTCGTTAAATACACGGCTAAGACTGGCTGGAACACCATTACCATGCCCTTCAACCTCTCGAACGACGACCTGACGGATATCTTCGGCACAGGCTGGAAGGCTTACGAGCTGAAGGGATTCGACGGTACTTCGTCCTTGGAATTCAAGGAATCCACACAGTTCTACGCTGGTTACGCATATATCGTCAACTCTGTAGAGCCCGCAAACAATACACTCTACAAGCAGAACGTGACCATTGTTGCCAATCCTAAGAACGACTCCTACAACGGAGCAACATTCTACGGCACATACGCGCCCATGGCAGCAGGCACGATGACGGGAAAATACGGAGTTACAACGGATGGCCGCATTGCGAAGGGTTCTGCTTCTGCAACGATGAAGGGCTTCCGCGGCTACCTCGAGCTGCCCGACAACGTAAGCAACGTCCGCATAACGCTGCCTGGAGGTGAAGTCCTCACAGGCATCAACACAATGGACAATGGACAATTGTCAATGGACAATGAAGCCTACGACCTACAGGGCCGCCGCGTTCAGAACGCCAAGAAGGGCTTCTTCATTATCAATGGCAAGAAGGTGGTAAAGTAATTCATGTTTGATGATAAATAAAACGGCATATTTTATGAACAAGAAAACATACTCTGCTCCGCAGACCACCTTCTTCGCTATTGAAGCTACATCCATGATTGCAGCTTCACGCTTCAACCGCAACACAGGAGACCAGACCATCACCGTCACAAACGACGAATACGACGGCGAGTTCGCTACACGCGAATACGAATGGCCTACAACCTCCAACACCTGGGAAGAATAGTCCCAAAGTTCTCGAAAAACTCACGCAGGTAACAATACCTGCATATCCCTATACGACAGACATCGCTGCGAAGATTGCGCAGCGATGTCTGTATTTATTAGGCTAAATTAAAACTTTTGTACAACTACAATCGTTTATAACGCCTTTTTGTTTCATCGAGATGCGAGAATCTTTTTCAGAGATACCGACATAAGCCAGTAATCATATTAGTAGATTTGTACACATTTTTATAAACCACAAATCTTTCACATCCTACAATCCCGTTATATGTCGATTCTCTGGCAAAAAATTTGCAAAAACACCCCGACACTCCCCCTCTTTGCCGCCAGCCCTTTACTGATAGGCAATCTGACGTGGTGGGTGTTTTTCCGTATTATAAATATCTGTGCTTTCGCAGTTCCGTGACAGTTTGTTCAAGCTCGTCATACCAGGCTTGGCCGAAGCGTCGCACGAGGGGTTCGCGAAGGAACTGGTATATAGGTAGGCGCAGCGTTCGCCCCAGTTGTCGCGCAGGCTGACAGATGTCCCAGCGGTGGTAGCTGAGTCCTACAAGCCCGCCAGCGAAGCGTCGTTCGCGGATAGGATACAATGCGCAGGAGATGGGTTTGTCCCATGTGGTGCGCTGCTGGCGGTAGGCGCGGTCGGAGGCGCAGAGTGTGCACCCGCCGCTGCCGCTACAGGCGAAGATGCACTCCCGTCCATCGACGATGCTCGTAACGAGTTCACCAGTCTTATCGACATACGCCATACCTTGGCGCGCTACTACATCGCGGGCTGCGGGGGCAAGGTCGGCCTCGATGTCTGGATAGACGCGCTCCATCTCCGCTACTTCGTCGAGCGTGACGGGTGCGCCGGCATCGCCCTCGACGCAGCATGCGCCATGGCAGCGGTCGAGGTCGCAACAGAAGTATTCTGTCAGCAGCTCAGTGGAGAGTATAACGTCGCCCACCTGCAACATGGGTGGTAGTTGGGGCTTTGTCTTCACCATTGTATAGGTTGTAGGTTGTGGTTGGTGAGGTATTCGTTGCAACGCAGAAAATGCCCGCAGCCAAAGAATCCGCGGTATGCCGATAGTGGCGATGGGTGCGCCGCCTCGAGGACGAGGTGGCGACTGCGGTCGATAAAGGCTCCCTTGCGCTGGGCATAGCTCCCCCATAGGAGGAAAACAACGTGCTGGCGCTCCTCGGCAATGCGCCGCACGACGGCGTCGGTGAATCTCTCCCACCCTCGCCCCTGATGGCTTCCAGCCTGATGCGCGCGCACCGTAAGCGTAGCATTTAGGAGGAGGACTCCCTGTTCTGCCCATCGGCGCAGGCTACCGGACTGTGGCGTGGGGGAGCCAAGTTCATCGTGGATTTCCTGGAAGATGTTCCTCAACGACGGCGGGAATGGCACACCGTCGGCCACGGAGAAGCAGAGCCCTTCTGCCTGTTTTGGCTCGTGATATGGGTCTTGCCCAAGAATGACGACGCGAACGCTCTCGAAGGGGCAAAGGTCGAAGGCGTTGAAAATCTGCCGTCCAGGGGGATAGCATACTGTATGCGTATATTCCTGTCGCACAAATGCAACAAGGTCTGCAAAGTATGGGGCAGAGAATTCGGGACTCAGCCGCTCTGCCCAAGAGGGGTGTATTTTTATCTGACGAGCCATTTAATCTGACGATTTGACAATTTACTATCTGACAATTTAATGGTCAATGGTTTTTGTTTTTGGTCGCTTCGCTCAAAATCTTTCGAAAATCTATTTGAAAATATATTATTTCGAAAATCTCTAAAAAATCGAAAAGAACGAAAATTTAGAACGATAATGAGCCGGGCGATGCTCAATGGTTCGAAGAACCTTCAGTGAGTCTTGCAGCCGTTGTCAGCCCGATGCGCGAAGTGCATCGTAGGCTGGGAGGCGTAAAGCAAGATGAACTAATGGTCAATGGTTAATGCTCAATGGTCAATGGTCAATGTTTTACGGTTATTGGTATATCGGACTTGTCACTTGTCACTCGTAACTTACCTTGTCACTCTATTGTTTAACGTAAAAGGCGGCGGCAAAGGTAGTCCTTTTTGCGCGTTTGCGTAGCAAGGTAGTGAGAAAAAGACCTAAAATGAGTTAATTTTTTTTATTTAATACAACTTTAAACTATCTTTGCCCGCCATTATCAAAAAACTAAGCCACAAAAACTATATGATGAAGAAAAGCCTCATCCTGGCATTGCTTGTCCTGGGAGTTTTCCAAGCTGTTGCTATTCCGCCACGCCACGTGGCATTCCCCGTCACTCAGAGCGATGGAACCACAATAATGGTCTATAAGTATGGCGACGGACGCCTTGCATTCTATGCCACCACCGACGGCCTCACGCTGCAGAAAAACGACAGCGGCGACCTCTGCTATGCGCGCTTGGAATACGGGCATGCCGTGCCGACGGACGTCGTTGCACACGAAGCTGCGCTACGCACGGCCGACGAAGCCGACTTCATACAGCGTAATGTATTGCGTGTGGAAGATGCCATGAACCGTGGCATCGCCGAACGCCGCCTGTCGCCCACAGCTAAGGCAATATATGCATCCACGTCCGATGGGCTCGGCCAGTATGGCAAGAGTGGAATGGGTGCCGTCAATAGCATTGGCAACTATACCATACCCGTTCTCATGGTACAGTTCCAGGACTCTAAGTTCAAGAGCACAACGACAGTTGCCAAGATGACGCGATTCTACAATACCGAAGGCTATCATGAGGAGACTGGCTGCGTAGGCAGCGTGCGCGACTATTTCAATAGTCAGAGCAACGGCATGTTCGTGCCCACATTCGAGATTGTTGGCACTGTGACGCTGCCTGAGAACACAGCATACTATGGAGGCAACGTGACTGACAGGACTTCGGAGTGGTATGGTTGTGACAAGGGTTTGTGCGACGACAACTACTTTGTCGTGGATGCTGTAGAACTGGCCGTAGAACAAGGCATTGACTTCTCAAAATTCGAAGTCAACGGCAAAGTTCCCCTCATCAGTATTCTCTATGCCGGACGCGGCGAAGCCACAGAGAGTAATGGTGAAAACTTCATCTGGCCTTGCGAGTGGGACATCAACCAAGAAATTGCAGGCACGCACTTCAACAGCTACTTCGTTGGTAATGAGCTGTACTACGACGGGTCGCTAATGGGTATGGGCGTTTTTGCCCATGAATTCGGGCATGCCCTCGGACTTCCCGACTTCTATTGTACCGACTATTCATACTCGACAAGTCCCATTGGCGAATGGAGCGTAATGGACGGCGGAGCCTACGTCAACGATGCTCGTGCACCAATGGGCTATACGGCATACGAGCGTAGCTATCTCGGATGGCTCAACATCCCCGAACTGACGGAAGCCGAAGAGGTGACGCTCGATAGCTACGACGACGAAGGCGGAACGCCAGCACGCATGTTCCGCAACCCTGCCAACAAGAACGAGTATTTCATCTTCGAAAACCACCAACCTGGAACGTGGTACCCAAAATCGTATGGTAGTGGCATGCTCGTAATGAGAATATGCTACAGCCAAAGCGCATGGGAGAAGAATACACTCAACAACACAAAGTCGAAGCAGCGTGTAAAACTTATTACCGCCAATGGTTCGGATCCAGCGACCACATCGAAGTCCAGCGAACTGTTCTCATACAATGGTGCATCGCGAGACGTTACGTCATGGCCCCTTTACAATGGTCAGAACCTCGTCAGCAGGCCTCTCTACAAAATTAAGAAGAGCAACGGCAAGATTACCTTCAACTTCCTCGAGGAGGAAATCAACACACATGCCATCGGCGACACTATCATCCAAGACGGCATCTATTACGTCCTGACCACCAATACGGATGTGACACTCGTCGGCTCGCCTGCAAACCGCTATACAGGGCGCTTAAACATTCCTGAATCCATCAAGGAGGGTAGCCACACATACACGGTCGTAGGCGTGGCAAGCGAAACATTCGCCAACAGCCCCGAACTCGAGGGCGTAAGCCTGCCGAAGAGCATCACCTCCATTGAGGAAGGCGCGTTCTTCAACACGCCGAAGCTCGACAGCATAGAGGTAAAGATGCCCAATAGCCGCTATCGCATCATCGAAGGCGCACTCGCATGCCGATATACAGCAGGAGACGGCACCAGTGGAGTACGTCCAACGATAAAGGCCGACGACGAGAATGTAGTAACCTTCGATTTCGCTGCGAACAGCTGGGGACATGCCGTATCCACAAGTTCTGCTGTAAATGCTGGCGAAGTAAAAGAACCCATTGAAGAAGGAGGCATCACGATGACATCCACAAATGGATCAACAATAACACGCTTCTGGAAGAGCGGAGCAACCACCGACCTTCGCGTTTACAGCGGAGGCTCCATTACCTTCACGAGCCAGAGCAACAACCCCATCGTCTCCGTCGTAGCCACAGCAACGAAGTGGAACATGACGGCAAACACAGGGGAACTCAGCGAAAAAACGTGGACGGGAGAAGCCGAGAGCGTGACGTTTACAGCCACCAACACAAACAACATCCAGCAGATAACTATCACCACCGCTGGCGATGCAGGACAGAAAACGTGGGCTATACTCTATTATCCCACGGCACGCCAAGCCGACCTCCATACAATAGCAGGGAATGTGATAAAGGTGGAGAAGGGCGCGTACGAAGATGCACAGCTGGAGAACATTCACATCCTCGATGGTGGCATGCAGCTCACACTTGACGAGGATGCCATCAGCACACCACACTTGAAATCGCTCGTCGTGGACTATCCCACACCTCCAACGTGCCTTGCAAATCCCTTCGCAAAAATCAACACCGAAGCCTGCAAACTCATCATTCCCGAAGGTGCATACGACCTCTACAGCGCTGCCGAGTTCTGGAAAGACTTCATCATTGAAACATCCATCCTGCCCACAACCTTGACGCCTGAGGCCAACAATAGCATCTTCGACCTCCAGGGTCGCCGCGTCAATGGCCAACTGCCCAAGGGCATCTACATCGTAGGCGGCAAGAAACTCATCCGATAAAACACGAAAAAGATATATTTTATGAAGCGACTACTGTTCATATTTGCCCTTGCACTTGGAACCTTTTCCGCAAGTGCAGTTCCACCGCTCGACGAGGCTTTCCCAATGACTCAGAGCGACGGCACGGTTGTATATGTAAAACTCTTTGGCGAATGGCGCACGGAGTTCTACATCACTCTGGACGGCCAGGTTCTCGTCAGAGGCGGGAACAAAGACCTCTGCTACGCACGCCTTGAGGACGGGAAGCTTGTATCGAGCGACATAGTAGCACACGAGCAGAATGCCCGTACAAGCGAGGAAAAAGCCTTCATCAATGACAATCGCCTTACACCCGAAATGGCCGCAGCGACAGTGGTGCGCATGCACGCAGCCCCAAAAGGACAGCGCCGTGCCACATACGCCTCTACCGACGATGGTCTTGGAAAATATGGGCAACGCAGCAATGGTGCCGTACCAAGCATCGGCGACGTTGTCATACCAGTAATCCTTGCTGAGTTTTCCGACGTCAAATTCCAAGACTTTACAACCATCGAAAAGATGGAACGCTTCTACAACGAAGAAGGATATAGCGACGAATCAGGCTGCGTAGGAAGTGTACGCGACTACTTCATAGCACAAAGCGGCGGCATGTTCCGTCCCCGCTTCGAGGTGGTCGGAAAGGTTACACTTAACCAGACGGCAGCCCACTACGGCAACAACGACAATAGCCGCGGATATGTCGAGGTGACACGCGACGCTATGGCAGCGGCAGCACGCGCTGGTGTGAAGTTCTCAAAATATGTGCAAGACGGTAGCGTGCCCCTCGTAGCTGTGCTCTACGCTGGGAAGGGCGAGGCAACAGGAGGTGGCGACGACACCCTGTGGCCTTGCGAGTACGACGTCAACACAACTATGAGCGGCGTACATGTCAACGCTCTTTTCATCGGCAACGAGCAAGCTAACGATGGCACGCTGATGGGCATGGGAACCTTCTGCCACGAGTTCGGACATGCCCTCGGACTCCCCGACTTCTACGTTACAAACTACGGACATAACGAGGTCACGATGGGACAATGGTCTATCATGTGCTCAGGCAGCTACCTACCAGACGCACGCGCACGTGCTCCCATCGGCTACACGGCATACGAGCGCAGCTACATGGGGTGGCTCGACATTCCCGAACTGACGGAAGCCGACAACATCGTGCTCTATCCCTTCGGCTCCGACAACGGGCCCACGGCCGTCCTCATTCGCAACGACCGCGACGAGCGCGAATACTTCATTCTTGAGCATCGTGCACCAGGAACATGGTACCCCTCGAAGTTCGGCAACGGGCTTTTCGTCACACACGTAACTTACGATGCAACAAGTTGGCGCTACAACAATCCCAACAACGTAGCCGGCGCGCTACGCATGACATACATCTCGGCATCAAATTCAAAGTCGGGAGGCAATGCGAGTGAGCTTTTCCCTGGCACAAGCAACAATAAGAAGAGCATCACCACCACGTCCACTCCTGCCATGACGCTCTATAACGGGACAAAGCTCAACAAGCCCGTCTATAATATCACACGCGAAAAGGACGGCACCGTCTCGCTAAGCTATCTCGACCCCGATTTCATCGGCCACACTGTGGGCGAGGAGGTCGAGGCCGACGGCATCTCCTACCGCTTTATTTCTAAGGCGCAGGTCGAAGTCAAGAGCAAGGCTGAAGGCACATATAGCGGCAACGTCACCATCCCTGAATACTACACCTATGGTACCCATCGCTACACCGTAGCAGCCGTGGGGCACGACGCCTTCGCAGGCTGCCCCGAGCTGACCAGCGTCTCGCTGCCCGCCACGCTCCGCGACATCGCCCCCGACGCCTTCCGTGGTAGCCGTGCCGTGCAGAATGTTAGCATCGACAGCGAAAATGCACGATACCTCACGCTCGACGGCGCACTCTACACCAACAGCATGATGATTAGCGACCCCACGACAGCCGTACAGCCCCTCATCGAGGACAACGTATTCGACTTCGCTGCCAACCCCTGGAACCTCGAGGTTGCTACAAACAACCTGAAGATTGACAACGGACTTCTCGAGGATGACCTCATCGCAGGAAAAGTAACCATGACCGCCACGGCACAGGACGAAAACGAAAAGACGATGGTATATATGCTAAAGTCTGGTGACAACTGCGAACTTCGTATCAAGAAGGGGGCAGACATCACCTTCTCCTGTGGTGACGAATCCATCATCACACGTATCGCATTTGAAAGTGCAGCCTGGAGCATGACACCCTCTGTCGGCACACTAGACGGCGCGATATGGACGGGACAGGCGCAAGAGGTCAAGTTCACAGCCACGGCAAACTGCCGCATCACGCTCGCTACCGCCAGCACTGTCTCTGCACGCGACATAGCCGAAGCTGCACTCCTCTACTACCCAGCAGGACGCACAGGCGAGTTCAGCGTCCCCTTCGGCGTATCGCGCATCGGCGACTATGCTTTCGAGAACACGGCACTCTCCTCCATCATCCTCTCCGACTCCCTTGCGACGCTTGGAAAACAAGCCCTCAGCTCAGCATCTATCATCAGGCTGGAAGCCCGCAATCCTGTGCCGGCACTTGCACTCAGCGACCCCTTCACGCTCATCAACAAGGGTGTCTGCCAGCTCATTGTACCTGCTGGCAGCGAAAGCGCATATCGCAAGGCAAACTTCTGGTACGAGTTCTTTGGCGGGGATGCCATCGCATTGCCTACATCCCAGCAGGATAGAGCCGCCGACATCTACGACCTCCAAGGACGCCGCGTCAATGGTCAATGTTCAATGTTTAATGGACAACTGCCCAAGGGCATCTATATAGTAGGAGGGAAGAAGATCCTACGCTAAAACGCACATTTAACATAATTACTAAAGCAGGCTATCGCAAGATTTGCCTGCTTTTTTGTCGCATAAAAGGGGATTTATGCGCCTGAAAACTGACATTTTGTCATACTTTTGTTTTTGGCAAAGCATTTGTTTGTGAGAGGGTAAAAGCACAAACAATAAAAAACAATAGCCATGAACCAAAACAATCAGAACCAACAACAGCAGCCGTTCAACCCTCAAACGGAACGTGCCCTCGAACGCTTCGCACGCGACCTTGTCAGCGAAGCTCGTTGCGGAAAGCTCGATCCTGTCATAGGCCGCGACGACGAGATTCGACGTGTACTGCAAATCCTTTCGCGCCGCACGAAGAACAACCCCATCCTCATTGGCGAACCTGGCACAGGTAAGACCGCCATCGTAGAGGGATTGGCACAGCGCATCGTACGCGGCGACGTGCCTGAAAACCTTAAGAACAAGCAACTCTATTCCCTCGACATGGGTGCCCTAGTGGCAGGTGCCATGTATAAGGGCGAGTTCGAGGAGCGTCTGAAAAGTGTTGTCAAAGAAGTTACAGAAAGTAACGGCGACATAGTCCTCTTCATCGACGAAATCCACACTCTCGTTGGTGCTGGCAAAGGCGAGGGCGCCATGGATGCCGCAAACATCTTGAAACCGGCTCTCTCACGAGGCGAAATACGCACTATCGGTGCTACCACTCTCGAAGAGTACCAAAAATACTTCGAAAAGGACAAGGCTTTGGAGCGCCGTTTCCAAACCGTAACTGTGGATGAGCCTTCCGTCGAGGATGCCATAAGCATACTGCGAGGTCTGAAGGAACGCTACGAAAACCACCACAAAGTACGCATCCAGGATGATGCCATCATCGCCGCAGCACGACTGTCACATCGCTACATAACAGAACGTTTCCTGCCAGACAAGGCTATCGACCTCATGGATGAAGCCGCAGCTAAACTCCGTATGGAGCGAGACTCGCAGCCAGAGGAACTCGACGAGATTTCTCGCCGCCTAAAACAGCTACAAATTGAGCGTGAGGCCATCAAGAGGGAAAACGATACCGCCAAACAGGATATGCTGGAAAAAGAAATTGCAGATCTGTCTGAAAAGGAGCAAGCGCTACGCACTAAATGGGAGGGCGAACGTAGCATCCTCAACGAGATTCAAGACAAGCGCAAGGTGATGGAAACCCTCCGCTTCGATGCCGAACGCGCAGAGCAACAGGGCGACTATGGGCGCGTAGCAGAAATTCGCTATGGACGCCTGCAGGAACTCCAAGCCTCCATCAACACCCTTGAACAACGTCTCCGCCAGCAGCAAGGCGGCGAGGCTATGGTAAAAGAAGAAGTCACAGCTGATGATATCGCCGATGTCGTAAGCCGCTGGACTGGCATACCTGTAAGCCGTATGCTTCAAAGTGAACGCGAGAAGCTTCTGCATCTTGAGGAAGAACTCCACAACCGCGTAGTAGGCCAAGACGTGGCAATTGCAGCCGTAGCCGATGCCGTACGTCGTAGCCGCGCAGGATTACAAGACCCGAAGCGACCCATTGGATCCTTCATCTTCCTCGGCCCTACTGGTGTGGGAAAGACAGAACTTGCAAAAGCTTTGGCTGATTACCTCTTTAATGATGAAGCAATGATGACACGTATCGACATGTCGGAATATCAGGAGAAATTCAGCGTTTCGCGACTTGTAGGTGCTCCTCCGGGATACGTTGGCTACGAGGAGGGCGGACAACTTACGGAGGCTGTTCGCAGGAAGCCTTACAGTGTTGTGCTTTTCGATGAAATTGAGAAAGCACACCCCGATGTCTTCAACATCCTCCTGCAGGTGCTCGACGATGGAAGGCTTACCGACAACAAAGGTCGCGTCGTTAACTTCAAGAATACGCTGATTATCATGACTTCGAACCTCCTGCCCGACAAAAATACAGCAGAGGGCGACAGCCGACAGGCAAGCCTGCGAGCAGGACTTGTACGACTTGGACTACGCCCCGAATTCCTCAACCGTGTGGACGATATCATCGAGTTCCAGCCACTACGCGAGGAAGAGATACGCCAGATTGTTCGCCTCCAAGTAGAAGGCATTGTGCGCCAGATATCAAATGAAGGCATCACGCTCCATGTCGACGACGACGCTATCGCCCTCATCGCTCGCGAAGGCTACGATCCACAATTCGGAGCCCGTCCTGTGAAGCGTGCTCTCCAGCGTATGCTGCTCAACGACTTAAGCCGTGCCATACTCGGTGGGCAACTCGACCGCTCGCGTCCGATAAGGGTTAGCGCTGATGGCGAACGACTTGCATTTACCTGCGCAGAATAAATACAGTATAATCAAAAATAGGGCAGAATAAATGTCACTAAATGCGCATCTCGCAAAATGGGATGCGCATTTTTTTCTTTTTTATAGCATAATGCGTATTTTTGTGAGCGAAAAATCATTATCATGAAAGTAGTAGTGCAACGCGTAAAGCACGCGAGTGTAACAATAGGCGGCACTGAGAAGAGCCGCATCGGAGCTGGTATGCTGGTGCTGCTGGGCATTTCGCCTGATGACACGCAAGCCAATGCGAACTGGCTTGTGAAGAAATGCGTGAACCTCCGCATCTTCGACGATGATGAAGGTATAATGAACCATAGCCTTCTGGACGTTGGCGGCGAAATGCTCGTTGTGAGCCAATTCACACTGATGGCATCAACGAAAAAGGGCAACCGTCCCTCCTACGTCCACGCGGCGGGACACGACATTGCCATCCCGCTGTACGAGTACTTTGTGAGCGAAGCTGCAAAAGCCCTCGGCAAGCCTGTCGGCACAGGCGAGTTCGGTGCCAACATGCAGGTGGAGCTCGTCAACGATGGACCAGTAACGATAATAATTGAAGGTTGAACGCTAAAAATTTAACATGAATACACATATCCACAATTCACGCACCCTCACCCTTATAATGAGGCTGTCGTCAGCTTTGATACCTGCGCTTTGCATAGTTATGCTACTCACTGGCGCACCTGCTTGCGCACAGAAGACCATTTCCAAGAAACAATGGAAAAAGACAACGCGAATCGTATATTCCTGCACAAACGGATCCGTTATAGATCCATACAAAGAAAACTTTACAGTTACAGCAGACAAGGACAGCGCATCCATATGCGTCTATCTTGGACATGAGTATGCAGGAACTGTCTCCATGGAATTATCGCCAGAGATATTCGGACGACTGAAAAAGCAACTGGCGGAGCAAAAGCTGGGTACGATATCCGAAGACAAAATCGGCATCTTACCAATGGGGGGCGACATTGAACGAATATCATGCTATGCTGAAAGCGAGGAGGATGCTTTCTATCAAACCTACATCACTGGCGGCGTAGGCACTATGGCTATTAAGGGGGAGCCTATTTATGCATTTAGCGAACTGCTGCCTATAGACATTATCATACAAGAGTTCAAACAGCAAAAGCATAAGGAAGAACAGAAGAGGCAAGACCTCCAACGTCCAGAAATGCGTCTTGCCATCAGCGCGAGTCAATGGGAGGCCACGACGATGGCAGTGTACAAATTCACTGATTCATCCACTCCGCCGGATGTCCATCGAAGCTATACCATCTGCGCTTGCAAGGACAGCATCACTATCGATGTGTATAGTTACGGCGATCACCTCCTTCACAAGTTTTATCCGTTCTCGCAGGAACAATTCTGCGAAATGAAACATAAGCTAGCGGCACAAGGCATCACCAAGGGAAAAGCAAAAGACGGCATACTTCCCACGGGAGGCAAAACGCATGCACTGAGCTTTTATACAGACTCCGATGCTGACCCCATATTCTCCGCATCTTCTTACGCGGGCATCGGCACACTCTATATCGAAAAAGGAACAGCAGGCGAAACATTCATAAAAGCCCTGCCTGAAAACCTTGACGCCATTCTGGAACGCACCAGAACAATACATTCCACAATTCTCACGGAATAATATATGCAGCAAGCTCATTACTTGCAACTAAAGGAATGACCATAAAAGAAGCACAGGAACGCGTAGATGCATGGATAAAGGAGTACGGCGTACGCTACTTCTCGGAACTCACAAACATGGCATGCCTAACAGAAGAAGTGGGCGAATTGGCGCGTGTCATAGCGCGGCAATATGGAGAGCAAAGTTTTAAGGAGGGCGAGCGCGCCAACCTCAGCGAGGAGATGGCGGACGTGCTATGGGTGCTTATCTGCCTTGCCAATCAGACGGGCGTTGACTTGACGGAAGCCCTTGAGGCTTCCATACAGAAAAAGACGCAGCGTGACGCTACGCGCCACATAGAAAACACCAAACTGACGACAGCGAAGTGAATGTTCAGGGAAATAGCAAGATAAAGGGGGTGCTAACATGCGCATTGCTGGCACTATCTCCCTCTTTACTCTTTTCGCAAGCGGAAGTTGATAGTGCAAGCGTCAATGGATCTGACGATTTGACGATTGACTATTTTACTATTTTGAGTAACCCCTCCCTTGACGACTGCGCTGACTGCCCAGACAATGGTCAACAGTCAATGGTTCGAAGAACCTCCAATGAGCCTTGCATCCGTCGTCAGCCCATGCAGACGGAGTTTGCAAATAGGCTGGGAGGCGAAAAGCAAGGCGAGCTGATATTCTCTGGCCTCCGTCCCGTCTGCATAACTGCAGGTGCCAACGTGAGCTTCCTTATCCCTATGGATGCGCAATGCCGTGCCATCATGCACAACTGCGGCGCGTCGGCGTACTTGCTATCCGTTAGCTTCCGCCCGGATGCCGTTGGCGCACAGGCTATCGACATAGACTACGGCCTTCCCACTTTTGAGGTGGGATTGCAAATGGGCGACTATCATCACATCCGACTTTGGAGAAAAGAGCCGGCTCTCCCCTACCACTCCCGCATAGGCCGGCTGCTTACACTCTACGGCGGGTTTCGCCGCGACCTGTTTCGCAATGATAGCGGCCGCTGGCGCATAGGCTATACGCTGGAGAACGGCATCGGCTACTGTACACATCCATACAACAAGCACACAAATGCGGACAACGAGATTGTAGGCAGTGCGTGGAACATATACATAGACCTCGGATTCTACGCCGCCATCAAGGTCGCTCCACAATGGGAAATAGGCTTCGGCGTGGACTATAAACACTATAGCAACTCTGCCCTCGACCGTCCGAATAAGGGAGCCAACAACATAGGACTTACGGCACGTGCAAGCTACCTCCTCACGCCCGATGCGCCGCCGCCTCTCCACAGTCTGAAAAGCACAGAGGAGTTCAAGACTCGTGTATATGTGGACATAGCCGCAGGACTTGCGGGAAAGTCGCTTCTCGACGACTGGATGGTGAACTATTGGGAACGCACACCTGACGACCCCAAGTATCGTAGCTCGCACTTCCCCATATACGGTGCCTTCACTTGCATGGTGGCTCCAATGTGGCGCTATTGCCGCCGCTATGCCTCGGGAATTGGCATCGACTACACATACGCACCATACGCTGACCGCCTTCAGCGACTCGATATAAGCCGTGGACGCACAAACTACAGCTACAGCCGCCACGTCATCGGAGTGACTCTGCGACACGAAGTATTCTGGCGACGCATCTCTCTCGGCATGGGCATCGGATGGTATGCTCACCGCAAAATGGGCTACACGGCCGACGTCGATGAAAAGCCTTATTACGAAACTGTTGGGGTACGCTACACCCCACCCATTTGGAACGACCGCCTCTACATAGGCTATCAGGTAAAGGCGCACTTCACAAAAGCCGACTGCATGCAACTGCTGGCAGGAGTGAGACTTTAGAGAATGAACAATAAGAAATTCAGAGATACCACACGATAGATCCAAAAACCAAAACAATAAAAACATGACACACGAACACGACTGCCACTGTGGACATGACCACAGTCACCACGACCACAATCCACTCAGCAAGTACGAGCAAGCTTTCAGCAAGTACAACATGCACCTGCACGACGAGCAGGTTGCCACAGAGGTTCACAACCTTTTGGAGCGTTGCGCTGCACAGTACAACACGCCCGAAGTGTGGAAGTACCTACTTTCCACCGTCGAGCTCACCACCCTGACATGCGTCGATAGCGACGAACGCGTCCTCGCTATGGTCGAAGCATACAACCGCTATGCTGACCAGCATCCCGACCTGCCGCCCTTCGCTACCATCTGCGTATATCCCAACTTTGCACGACTTGTCGCCCAAAGCCTTGAGGTAGAGGGCACAGAGGTTGCCGTAGTAACAGGAGGTTTCCCAAGCTCACAAACATTCATTGAGATTAAGACCGTAGAAACCGCCCTCGCCGTGCGTGATGGTGCTACGGAGTGCGATATGGTGCTCAGCGTTGGTAAGTTTCTCAGCGAGGACTACGAAACCTGTGCCGATGAAATCTCCGAAATTAAGGAAAGCTGTGGCGACGTTCCCCTGAAGGTAATCCTTGAAACTGGTGCCTTGCAGACTGCCGAAAACATCAAGCGCGCCAGCGTACTCTCCATGTACAGCGGTGCGGACTTCATCAAGACAAGCACGGGCAAGATAGAGCCCGCAGCCACGCTGGAGGCTGCATACGTTATGTGCCAGGCCATCAAGGAATACTATGCCGAGACAGGCCGCCGCGTTGGCTTTAAGGCTGCTGGTGGCGTCAGTACCGTTGAGGATGCTGTCAAGTATTATACCATCGTGCGCGAACTGCTCGGCGACGAATGGCTTAACGCACGCCTATTCCGCATCGGCACAAGCAGCCTCGCACCGCGCCTCGTCAAAGCTGTAACTGGCGAAGACGTCAAGTTTAAGTGACAGGCTCTTTTTAGTGACAAGTGACAAGCCCAATAACCAGTAACCGTTAACCAATAACTGGCGATGCAGCTCGTCACTTGTCACTCGTCACTAAAAAGAAAGCTTGTCAATTGTAATTCCTAAAACGGCACCGTCAACTTTACGCAGATGTTTCTCCCTGGATTGTAGATACCACGATGACATGTTAGGATGTTCGTGTCCATGTACTTCAGACGCGAAAGGTGTGGCTGGTAGGCTCGGTTGGTGAGGTTTTCAACGCATAGAAAGAGTTCTGCCACCTTGCTGCCTCGCCAGAGAATGTCCGTGCCGGCAGAGAGGCCAAGCAGCGTGTAGGATGGCGTGGGCGTTTCAGTCCCATCAATGGCATATACATGGTTCTGACGCAGGTTGCATTCCATATTGGCTGCAATGAAGAGGTTCGTGAGTGCCATGCGTTGCATGATGTTAGTTGGCGTATGCAGAATCTCCCACTTCAGCTCGCTTGTCCAGCGTGGTGCGGGGGTCATGGGTAGGTGCTTTGCATCAGCAGGCTGGTGGAGTTGCACAGCATTGACATAGGAAAATGTGTTCTGGAAGTGCAGACTGTGTATGGGGTGGAGGTCTGCACCCACTTCGAAGCCCCAAAGTCTTGCATCGCCAGATGTATATTGATATGTCAGAACGCCATCTTCCGCAGGATTTGCAAGAGCAGCGGTACGCTTTAAATATATGTAATTGTCAATACGATTCACGAAGAGTGCCGCCTGCAACGATATGTAGCGGTTCATATAGTCGGCACCAACGTCAGCCTGCCAACTGCGCTCTGGGCTCAGGACGTGGTTGCCGACTTCGTAGCGTGCCGTACCTTCATGCACTCCATTGGAACCCAACTCCGAAAGGTTTGGGGCACGAAATCCATGCGCGACATTTAAGCGAAGGTTGAAGTTACGGCGAATCTGCCACACTGCGCCGAGGCTTCCCGTCAGCCCGTCCATGTGGCGGCGGAAATCGTTGAAGCGCATAATGCCATCCTCCTCAAGGCCGTGACTGTGGAGATGTCGCTGGTCATAGCGCACACCTCCGCTCAACATGACATCGCCAAGACGCTTGCTACCCGTAAGATATATCCCCATGTCGAAAAGGCTGTATGCGGGAATCAGGTATTCCTCGCCAGCGTTACGCGAACGCTGCCACATGCCTCCGACACCTCCCGTCAGCCGCCATCCGTCGGACTCCATCATCTGATAGCGGATGTCATAGGTCAACGTGTGGAGTAGGAAGTCCAGTTCGCATTCGTTGGCGCTCTCCTCGTACTCCTGCCGGCGGTTGTGCTGGTAGCCTATAATGGCTTTCAGCGTTCCGTGGAAAAGGCGTAAGTCTGTATCCCAAACGGCCTTGTAGTGATGCACATGTTGGAATGGAAGAGCGGTTCCATAGCTTGTGCCTTTCCACCCTTCTGGGGCTTCAAGCTCGCCACTCTCGTCACGTTCACCCTCGATGATACCAGGCTTCAAGTGATAATACCCCAACGTGAGGTGGCTATGTCCCCAATTTCTATCAATTCCAAGGAGTGTCCTGAAAGCTTGTTCCTGAAACTGCGAGCCAGGTACATAGCCGTCCATCTTGTTCTTGTAGGCATGCGCCATCTTCTGCGACCAACGTGCATCCCATACAAAGCCGCCACGATTGCCGGTAAAGTTCAAGGAATAGTTGAAGAGTCCACTATTCGTCTGATACTCAGCGGAGGCACTTCCACCCATAGTCCCCTCCGCGCGCAGAGGTGCAGGGCGAAAGATGACAACGCCCGCCATAGCATCAGAGCCGTACATTAACGAAGCGGGGCCCTTTAGGATTTCAACGGTATGCACACTGGCACCATCCAACTCCAGCCCATGTTCGTCGCCCCACTGCTGCCCCTCTTGGCGCACGCCATCGACGATGGTGACGATGCGATTGTATCCTAAGCCGCGTATGACTGGCTTCGCTATGCCGCTACCCGTCGTTATCGCAGCCACTCCAGGCTGCGTTGCGATTGCTGAAACAATGTTGGAGGCGGAAGTATGCCTCAAATCCTTCTCCGACACGAGCGTAACAGGAGCAGGGGAATCCTTCAGGCGCGTGCGTCCTGCAACTCCTGTAACTACGGCCTCGCCAAGGGCAACATGGCCAAAAAACATATCTGTGGTGTCCGCCACTTCCTGCGCAGACAGGCTGACGGCTGCCGCCAAAAATAGCGGCAGGATTGTGTATCTTGCTTGCATGATAATGGATATTATAAATGTGTGTGTTTACAAACCTAATGTGAAAAGCTTCTACTTTCCCTCAGGAGGTCCACGCAAGCAGATACATCCCGTCAGCGGAAACAAGCCTATAGCTTGAATGTGGCGGGGAAGAGAATTTGAGAGTAAGGAAAAAACTGCCAGTACAGCAACCTGCGCTGGTACATAACTAAGAGAAACGAACTGACAGAGCAAACAGTCGTCAACGGCGCTGCCTGCCTGTGAGAAGTGACCAGCGTGGGGGAGATGCTGCACACACTCTGCACACTCCACATTGCCCTCCACCACATGGCAGTGGAGGGAGGAGAGCAACAGCATCGGCACAAATACCGAGAGCAGTACCCACGCAGATATCCTTCGTTTCATTTGTTTGTTTTTAGGCCATAACCTTTGACAGCAAGCCTCCTTTCAATGAAGGTGCATCAATGCTGGGCTTTCAGCCAAGTAATAATTTCAGGAATCAGGCCGTGGGCGAGACATACGCAGGTGTCGGCGGCACCGTAATATACGGACACTTTATCGCCTTCGACGAGGGCTGCGCAGGGGAATACCACATCGGGCACATCGCCAGCAAGCTCATAGGGAGCTGCGGGTGCGAGCAGGTATTCCATAGAGCGGTACAGCACGCGCCAAGGCTCATCCTTGTCCAAAAGGACGGCACCCATAGAGTAGCGGTAGCCGTTGCAGGTGGTGATGACGCCGTGATAGAACATCAGCCAACCTTCGTCCGTGAGTATGGGCACGCTGCCTGCACCTACCTTCGTGCATTGCCATGCACTGTCCTCAAAGGGTGTTGGCGACATAACGTGACGATGTTCACCCCAGTACTTCATATCAGGCGAGAAACTTAGGAATATGTCGCCGAAGGGCGTATGGCCATTGTCGCTGGGACGCGAAAGCAGGGCATATTTCCCATTTATCTTCTGCGGGAACAGCACGCCATTGCGGTTGAAGGGGAGCAGGGCATTCTCGCACTGGTAGAAGGTCTTGAAGTCCTCGGTGAAGCCTACTCCGATGGTGGGACCATGATAGCCATTGCACCATGTAATCCAGTATTTGCCATCGATATAAGTGACTCGCGGGTCGTACTTATAGTCGGAGTGCGTGAAGTGGTCGCCGAAGGGCTTGAAGTCGATGGGGTCGTGTTCGATGTCCCAGTGTATGCCGTCCTTCGAGAAACCTGCAAAGATGTTCATCTGCACACGACGATTGTCGCAGCGGAAGACACCTGCATAGCCGTCCTTGAAAGGCACTACGGCACTATTGAAGATACTATTTGAAGAAGGGATGGAGTATCGCCCTATGATGGGGTTCAGCTCCGAGCGCCACATGATGTCTTTGCATCCTTCGGGGCGCGGTTGCCAGGGAATTGGTTGAGACATACCTTATAATTTGACTATTTACTATTTGACGATTTAGCCCGCCTTCCATGTAGCCGTTCGAACCGCGTCCAGGCTGCAAGGCTTACTGAATATGGTGATTGGACTATACTAATTTTTACTTTATACCTTTTAATTCTCTTTATACGTAAACGGCACGAACCACGTGATGAGGAATGCGGGTATCGTGGCGAACAGTACGAAGATGAAGAACGGCTCGTAGCCGCCAAGCAGTTCCCACGCCCATCCGCTGAGCATGCCGGGCAGCATGACGCCGAGGTTCATAATGCCACTTGCAAAGGCGTAGTGCGCCATCTGATGCTTGCCGGGAGCCACCTGCTGCATCATGAACAGCGTCAAGCCTACGAAGCCGAATCCATAGCCGAAGTATTCCAGCGCGATGCCGCCACCGATGAGCAGGAGCGACGTGGGCTGGTATATCGCCAGGAGCGTGTAGATGACGAAGGGGATGTTGAAGATGCAGCACAATGGAAACAGGGCTCGCTGCAGCTTAAAGTGGGCGATGAAGTAGCCACCGAGGATGCTGCCGACAAGGAATGCCAGCGAACCCGCCGTACCATAGAGCGTGCCTATCATTTCGTTCGAGAGCCCCAGACCGCCCGCGGCGACGTCGGCTTTCAGGAACAGTGGCACCATCTTCACCACGAAGCCCTCGGCGAAGCGGTAGAGGATGATGAAGCAGATGTAGTAGAGGATGTACTTCTTGCTGAAGAAGTCGCGCAGGACAGCCCACAGCTCCGTAAGCGTCTCCCGCACACTGCCCTTCGTGCGCTCCTCCTTGACACCTGCGGGCAGTATGAAGAAGTGCCAAATGCTGAGCGCGATGAGCAGCGCCGCGAATATGCCCATGATGGTAGTCCACGAGAACTCGTCGGCGGCGGCCTTCTCCACGCCGTGGCTTTCCATATAGCTGGTCGAGAGGTAGCCCGCCAATGCCACGAGGCCTCCCGTCGCCACCAGCTTGGCGAGGTTGTAGAACGCGCCCTGCCAGCCTATCCACACAGCCTGCTCCTGTTTGTCAAGTTCGCTCATATAGACGCCGTCGCACGCGATGTCGTGCGTAGCGCCGCTGAAGCCTATGACAGCCAGCAAGGCGATGGACACAGCAAAGAACGACGGCAAGTGAAGCGCCAACGCCACAAGCCCGAAGCACACGCCAGAGAGCATCTGCGTCGCAACGACCCAGAACTTCTTCGTCCTGTATATCTCCAAGAACGGGCTCCACAATGGCTTCAGCGTCCACGGGAGCAGTATCAGCCCCGTCCAGAACGTAATCGTCTTCTCGTCCACGCCGAGGTCCTTATACATCAGCACGGCCACCATGTTCAGGATGACGAACGGCATTCCCATAGCGAAGTACGCCGTCGGCACCCACCACCCCGGGCTGCGCCGCGCAGCATGTGCGACTGTCTTGTTTTCTTCCATATTCCTTGTGTTTATACGTTTCGCGAAGGCAAAGATAATGCAAATTCTCGTCACACGCGCATCTTAAAAAGAAAATGTGTATTTTTGCGGCGGAAATACTACTGTCATGACAAACACACCCTCTCCCTGCTACGTCCCAAGACGGATATTGGCTAATGGTTATTGGCTATTGGCAAGGCGTCTGCTTGCCGCCCTTGCGGCAGTTTGCTGCATCGCGCCGGCGGCAACGGCGCAATGGGTGCGGATAGAAAACGGCAAGCTTTGGCTGACTGCCGAGGGCGACACCGTGCAGGCGCATGCGCCCGGCTTCCTTCGCGAGGGCGACACCTGGTACATGGTGGGCGAGGACCGCAGCCGCGAGTATCGCCCCGACGTGAACCTCTACAAAAGCACCGACCTCCAGCACTGGACTTTCGTAAGGAAAATCATCCAAAACGGCGTGACAAGCCCCGAGCTCGGCGCCTCGCGCATGATTGAGAGGGCGAAGCTGCTGCGTAATCCGCGCACAGGGCGCTACGTCGTATGGTGCCACTGGGAAAGCTCCAACTACGGAGCCTCCGAGGCCGCATGCTTCGAGAGCGATGCCGTAGATGGCGAGTACCGCCTCGTATGGAGCGGGCGCCCGCTGGGGATAAAGAGCCGCGACTGCAACGTATTCCAAGACCTCGACGGTACGGCGTACTTCATCTCCACTACTGAGGAGAACCGCCACCTCGGGCTCTTCAGGCTCGCCCCCGACTACTTGTCAGCACAAAGCCACACGCAGCTTTTCCCCGAGCAACGCCGCGAAGCCCCCGTCGTCGTGCGTCTCGGAGGACGATACTACATGTTCTCGTCGGCATGTTCGGGCTGGGCGCCGAACCAGTGCAAGGTGTCCGTTTCCACGCGCCTCGACGCAGGCTGGTCGCCGCTCGAGAACATTGGCGACGACAAGGCCTTCCGCACGCAGATAGCCGCCGTGCTGGAGATTCGCGGCACCCGGCAGACTACATATCTATACGTCGGCGACCGATGGAAAGACCCCACGCTCGCAGAGACAAAGACCATACTCTTCCCCATTACCTTCCACGACGGCAAGTGCGAGTTCCACTATATGGACTCTTTTGAACTGAACTTGCAGACGGGAGAGTGGAAACGGTAAGCACTTCACTTTCAGAAAACTACGTGTTCCAAGAAAATCCCATGCTTTGAAACACGGAGTTTCAAGCACTGAAACACAGTGTTCCAAGCACTGAAACACGAAGTTCCAAGCACTGAAACGTCTTGTTTCAGTGCTTGGAACAATTATATCTGACTGACATCTATCTACGGGATACCTGTTTCAGTACACGTGGTAGTCTATCATCTCGCTGTAGTTGGCGAAATGTAGCTCCGAGATGTCGTGCCCTCTATCGGTGAATAACTGCAGAATGTCGTCCCACTACTCTGGTGTGAGTGTGCACAAGCCTCACTTCGGACATGCGCTGCAAAATTACACCTGCGGCGCGCGGGATCAAATATACTTCCCGCCTGTAATGGTGTTGATGCTTAGTGGGACATACACGATTTGGTAATCACCGGGCTCCTCCTCGTAGAGGAAGGCGATGCGGCCGTCCTGCTGCTGCGTCATCGTGCTGTATGCGGAGAGCTTCTGCGTAACCTGGTAGCTGCCCTGCCAGTCGGAGGCGAAGGCGCGGGCATCGGCATAGGTGGCCTTGTCGGTGATGTCCTTATAGTATATCGTCACGTTGCTGCGCCCGGGCCCTGCGGGCAGGCTCTGGAGAGCGAGTACGGCGCGCTTGCCCGTCTTGGCGCTGATGGCCTCGACGATGAGAATCTCGCCATTGCAGGCGTTGCTCTCGTTGCTGATGCCGCCCGGCACCTGCTGCGAATCGACCACCCCCGTCCATGCGCCTTCCGCGCGGCGGCGGTTCGTAAACTTGAAAATGTTGAAGTAGCGTCCCCCACCCTTTCGGCTGGAGAGCAGCACGCTGCCGTCGGGGAGCTCCTCGCACTTGGGCTCGTCGCCCTGCGGGGCGCAGCTCTCCTCGGCACTTCCGAGCACGCGCCACGTGTCGCCGAAGTCGTCGCTATATACTACCCAGTTGCCCTTGTGGGTGCACATAGCGGCATAGAGGCGGTAGTACTTGCCAGCCTTTACACGCTTCGACAGGCAGATGCGCCCCGAGCCCATGAACATCCCTGCCACACGGCCGCCGAAGAGTCCCTGATAGAAACTCTCCGAGATGTCCTTGGACTCGCCCCAGCGCCATGCCTTGCCTCGCTTGTCGTAGCGTGCATGCGTCACCACGATGCCCTGATGGTGCTCCGTGGTATTGCTCCAATAGGGAACGTCGCCAGAGCAGCAGACGAGCGTGAGTTCGTTCTTCTTGCGGTCGGCCACGATGCAGGCGTCGCCGTAGCCCGTCGTGGGGCCGCTGCCTGTCCCTACGAGAACGTCCTCGGCAGGCTCCCACGTAGCCCCGCTGTCGCGGGACACTCGCATGAGGATGTCCACGCGCCCATAGCCTATGTCGCCACCGCAGGGACGGCGGTCGGAGAGCGCTATGAGGTCGCCGTTGGCGGCTCGTGCGATGGCGGGAATGCGGTACGGGAAGCCACTCTCGTCGCCAGTATGGAACAGTGTCTGAGGCTGCGCCATGGCAGATGCCGCCATGAGCAGCATCGCCGTAAAAACCTTGATTTTCATTACTGGTAGATTAGTTGATTAGTTGATAGGTTAATTAGTTGTTAGTAGATTAGTATATGTTGATATATTAACTGATTTACTAATTAACTGATTAACCTTATCTCTCTATCACATCACCATTCGGAACGCGTATGGGACCTGGATCGATAATGAGGCGATGGCGTTCTTCGTCAACCTTTATGAGGTGGCCTGCCTTCCATTCGTAGCGGAGAAGCACCATCTCTGTGGGGTCGTCGTCGCAGATGCCGAGGATGGCATCGCCCTGGGTACTCGGGGAGGGATTGGGAATCTGACTGAAACCGTCGATTTTCTCAAATTTGTTCTTATCGGGGTTCCACACGAAGCCTTCCCAATAGAGGGAGATCTCGGGCTTGCCCTTGAATACCTGCACGTCGTTGAGTCCGTCGAAGTTGAGGTCTACTTCCTTCATGACCTCAACGCCCTCGAAGAAGGATTCATCTACGGGACTCAGCAGCTCTATCTGTGCTGCCTTCTTCCCCTTATCGAAGGAAGTGAACAGGTTGATGTGCGTTACCTTGCCAGCCGCGTTCTTTTCAAACGTTGTTGACAACTTGCAACTTTCACGAATGTCCTTGGGACTTCTTACCATGCCCGGTCCGTCGAGTATGTTCTTGGAACCAGTCCCGCAGGAGCTGAGCAGCATTCCTAATGCAAATGCCGAAATTAGGGAAAAACGTTTCTTCATTTGGTTATTGTTTATTGTTTAACTGTTATTGTTCCTTTAGTATAGTTTTAGCGTCCCAGCCTTGACGAGTTCGTCGTGGGAGATGCGGTATTTCTTTACTTTGGTGAGACGGTCGTCGCCGTCGCTTTCGATTACGAGTTCGTCGCTTCCCCATATCTCGGGGTTCAGCTGTATCCTGGCGCGGGTAAAGACAGGAGCCGTCAGCGTGTACATGCCCGAGGCGGGGGCTTCGGGATATATGCCGAGCATCGTCAGCACAGCCCATGCCGACATCGTGCCCGTATCGTCGTTGCCAGGGATGCCGCCAGGAGTATTGGTGAAGTACTTGTCAAGCGCCCAGCGCGTCCACTTCTGCGTCTTGTGCTCCTGCCCCTTGAACTGCGAGAAGTGGTAAGCGTAGTTTATGTCAGGCTCGTTGGCGGGGTCGTAGAGCCCTTCGCGAAATATCCACTCCAGTTTATCGCAGTATTTCTTTGCGCCGCCCATAAGCTTTGCGAGCCCTTGTACGTCGTGGCCTACGCAGAAGGTATAGTTCCATGCCGAACCTTCGTGGAAGCCTGCTGGCGGCTCGAAGTTCTCGCCCTGTCGCGGATTGAAGGGTGTGAGGAAGCTGCCGTCCTTCGTCAGCGGACGCAGCGAGCCTGTCTCCTTGTCGTAGTAGCGGCGGTAGCTGAGCGAACGCTCATAGAACAGCTTTGCATCGTCCTCATGTCCGAGGTAGCGCGCCATTTGTGCGAGGGCGTAGTCGGCGATGCAGTATTCGAGGGCTTCGGAGACGCTGAGGTCGAAGCCGCCGTACATGGGGACGTAGCCCAGCTGCATGTACTGGTCGTTATATCGTCTGAGCGGATTCTCCTTCGACGGTGCCAGCGCCGACTTCCTGAGGTACTTGTATGCAGCCTCAGCGGCTTCCTTCGTCAGCAAGCCCTTACACACGGCATCTGCCACGTATGGCGCTGCTGGGTCGCCGTCCATCGTGTATGTCTCCTTACCATAGAGCTCCCACTTCGGCATCCACCCCGTGCGCTCGGCGAAGCGCGTCATCGAGGATATCATCTCGCGCTGCTCCTCGGGATATACGAGCGTCAGCAGCTGCGAGAGGTTGCGGTACGTGTCCCACAGGGAGAATACGGTGTAGCCGTCGCGCCCACCAATGTTTGGATGCAGCAAGGCGTGGTACAGAGCTGTGTAGAACACGGTGCGCTGGTCTTCGGTGCCGCCCTCTACGAGTATGCGGCTCAGCTGGCGGTTCCACTGCTCCTTGGCTTTGCTCCTCATTATGTCTAACGTCGTTGCCGACTGCTCGAGCACAAGAGCCTGACGGGCGTCCTCCACGCTCTTAAACGATACGCCTATCGACACTTCCACCTGTTGGCCTTCCTCCGTGTCGAAGTCCATCCATACGCCGATGTCGTCGCCCGCCATCTCGTCAGAATAGTCGGTATATATCTTATAGCGGCCGTTGTCCTTGTCCCATTCGGCTTCTACGCCCTGCATCGCGCGCTGCTTCTTCCAGTATCCCGAGTTCTTGGGCATTGTGTTTACTCTCATGACAAAGTATATCGTAAACACCGCCTGCGGATTGTAGCAGAACGTGCCGAGCAGCTTGCCGCCCTCCCATTCGTCGTCTCTCACCTTACGCACCCAGGCTCCGCTCTCGTTTGTGAGCCCCTCGCCCAGGTTCAGAAGGACGTGGCTCTTCCCCTTTGGGAATGTATAGCGCTCGCGGCTGGTTCTCGGTGATGCAGTAACCTCAGTGCGAATGCCGTACTTCGTAAGCACGTTCGTATAGTACCCAGGCTCGGCATGTTCGTCGGTGTATGTAGATCCGTAGTTGTGATAGTCCACATCGAGCTCACCCGTCGTTGGGCACGTCAGCAGGGCTCCCAACTCGGGGCATCCCACGCCGCTGAGGTTCACGTGGGCATAACCCGTGAAGAACACGTTGTTTATCTCGTAAGGCGTACTCCACCAACGGGCATCCTTGTCGTTGGGGTTGAGGTCGGAGCCCATCACGTTAAAGGGCGTGCAGCTCATCAGCCCGTGCGGAGTCACGGCACCCGGATTGCACGTGCCGTAGTTGGTGGTTCCAATAAAAGGATTTACGTAGTCAACGGGTAGTTTGTCAGCCCACGCGCTGAGTGCGAGCATGGATAAGAGGAAAAGTTGAAATCGAAATTTCATGGTTTTTCTTTGGCGTTGTTTTATAAATTGTTGGGGACAAAGATAAGACGAAATGAAAAATAAAGAGCTATTTACCGCTTTTAATGGGAATTAACGTAAAACTTTCTTCCCATCACGCACAAACACTCCGCACTGAGGTTCAGCCATGATGCGGCGTCCCTGAAGGTCGTAGAGCGTTGAGGAGGTGGGGAGCGTAGCATTGTTGATGCCTGTGGGCACAGCATCGTCAGTTTTTATCAGCTGCCATATGCTGGCGCCCCAATCGTATGGTTTCAGCAGGACGTATGTCCATGCCGACGGATTCGTGTACCAGCTGAACTGCCCGCTACCGTCAACTATAGCCAAGCCCGTGTTCCCCTGGTCCGTCGTCACCTCTCGCAGCGTCCAGCGGTAGGCGTCGCCGAGGCGAAGACGTTCGTCAACGGCATTGCTGTTGACATACACGTAGGAGTTTGTGAGTTTGTTTCGCAGCATCACAGTGCCGTCGCCATTCTTCTCAAACGCCCACTTGAAGGCGTCTGTCTGCGCAAGGGCTTTCGGATTGACAATTTTCGACGATTTGTTTCCCTGTGCGTAATAGCTTGTATGGTAGGCGTTGTTGATGAGATAGTAGTAGCCTTCGTCGATGGACGAGAGCAGGCTTGTGCGCTCCATCACGAGGAACTGCTCGTAGCGTGCTGCAATGGCAAGGTAGTCTTCCTTCGACACCTCGCTTCCTGCTAACGCCTGCTCTGCTGGTACGAGAACCTCCGTGCGCAAGAAGTCCAGAGCTTCCTCCGTGGGCTCTCCCGCCTTGTTGGGATTGGCGGTTTCGAGTATGCGCGCAGCCTTCTCGGCAAGGCCTTGCAGGCGTGCCTTAAAGTCTGCAACCTCCACGATGCGCCACGTGCCAGGATAGCATAGCGTAGAATCCACGTTCGCCACAGTCTGTCCTGAGATATTAGCATAAAGGTTGAAGCGTCCCGACTTGATGTTCACTACACCAGGGATATAGTTGTATCCGCCTGCAGGTTTGCTGGCGCGGCGAATGACGAGCGTGCTGCCTTCCTTGTCGAAGGTAGCATCTGCGTCGGCCTTGGCTTGCAACTTTACCTGCGAACCATTGAGCATGCTTACAAGACAATAGCCGCCTTGCGTCGGCACGAACTCCCAGAGTTCCTCGGGCTCCGTCTGCTCCGTATAATGTATGCGCAATGCCGTCGCATCGGCATAGAGCACGGAACCCTCATAGTGGTTGCGGAAGAATGTTGACGCGCTGACTATTTTGTAGGCTTTCCCTGCTTCTGGCAGTATGATTGGTGCAGCCTTGTAGGCCTCAATCTCTGCCTTCAGGTCCGCCGTGCTGGCGGCACTCTGCAATGCGTTCGCCAACTTGTCGAAGGCGGCTTGGTCTGGATAGCCTACGCAGCCAGGCTTGCTTGCCGCCAAGATACTGCGGGCTTCCTCCTGCACCGCTTCGTCGGCTGTGAGGTCGGGTTTCTCGAAGTAGTGGGGAGCATAGCGTATGCCCTTTGCGTCGAGAATAGCCTTATGGCGCTGCAAACGGCTATAGAAACTCGTAAAGTCCTTTTCGCCAACGGGCATCCATGCCGTTTCGCTGAGGGCGAGCACGCGGGGATACAGACAGTATTCTGCGGCCTCGTTAGTGGCGCAGCTCTCTGTCCAAAGTGCGCACTGCGTGCCGAGGACGTACTCCTCGCGGCCTGATACGTTGGACACGGGGTTGAAGTTATACACGCGCTCCACAGTATTCACGGAGCCGTCGCCATATCCGCCGTAGTATGGCGAGTCTATCTCCAACTTGTCGGGTCCCATTTGCAGAAGGTCGAAGTACATGGGGTAGCTTGGCACGGCTATGCTCGGAAAGCCTTTGTCGGCAGCCTGCGATGTGTACTGCATTCCACGGTAGCACATGACGAGGGGCTCGATGGTGAACTTTGAACTCCAGTTGGAGAGCAGTTCGTCCCACACAACAACACGCTTGCCGTATTCGTCGCGCAGGAATGAACCTATCTCTTCCACAAGCCACGCCTGAAGCTGGTTTACGCCCGAAAGCCCTTCGTCCTTCACGCGCTGCTTACATTCTGCATTTCCTTCCCAAGCCGTCGTAGGACATTCGTCGCCACCAATGTGGATGTACTCGTAGGGGAACACCTCGGCAATGTGGCGCAATACGCATTTGAGGAAGTCGATGACTTCGTCCTTGCCGACGTTTAGCACCTCGGTACTGATGCCCTTTCCTACGCGGACTTCATATTCGCGCGTTGGGTCGCAGCTCAACTCGGGATAGGCGGCGATGGCTGCCACCATGTGTCCCGGCATGTCGATTTCGGGGATTATTTCTATATTGCGCTCGCGGGCATATTCCACGATTTCGCGCAGGTCGTCGAGGGTGTAGTAGCAGCCGCGCCCGTATTCCGTATCGTCGTAGAACTCCTGGCCGTTCGTGGGGTCGTTGATAGTCAGCGAACGCTTGCGCACAGCTCCCACGGTGGTGAGCTTGGGATATTCGGGAATCTCCACGCGCCACCCTTGGTCGTCCGTCAAGTGCCAGTGGAAACGGTTCAGTTTGTAGATAGACGCCACGTCGAGGAGCTTCTTCACCTCGTCCTTCGTGAAGAAGTGGCGCGAGACGTCGAAGTGGAAGCCGCGATGCTTGAACTGTGGAGCGTCGGATATCGTCAGCGACTCGCATATCCACGGCAGGTCGGCGCGGAGTTCTGTTCCATAGATGGCGGTGGGCAGCAGCTGGCGCAGAGTCTGCAGGGCATTGAAGAAGCCGCCGTAGTCGGAAGCGCGGATGACGATGCCGTCCATGCATGCTCCAAGGGAATATGCCTCGGAGTTTAGCTTGGCGTCGTACACCAGTTGCAGGAGCGGATGGTTATAGTCGCCCTCGCTCGCCTCCCCTACCCCGACTTGCTTGAGCGGCAGCTCGATGCCTGCCGTACGTTTGAGGTCCTCGGCAAAACGGGCGGCGAGGATGAGCGTGGAATCGCTGAAATATGTGATGCCCTCCAGCTTGTGCATGTCGAGGGTGCCGCAGTCGGTAAGTCCGCAGTCGCGGGGGTATGGTATGACGCCCACGGCAGGCGTTATGCTCGCTGCGGCATATTCTCCTACGAACTCCATTGGCGCATTGGCATCGCTGGAGTCGTAGAGCTTGATGTCGTTGCCCATGCCCATGCCGCCCCAGCAGTTCAGGGCTTGCGCAGTATTTGAGTATGGCGTGATGGTGTAATAGTTGCCGCGCGTGTTGAAGCGGAACTTGCTGAGACTTCCTGGCGTTTGCGAGGCTCGTATCTCCGAGCCCTGCGACGTTGCCACGGCGTAGATCGTGAGGCCGAGTTTATTCGTCATCGTGTAGCCCGACGTTGCCGAGCCCTCAACCTTCCACAACTGCGAGCGCTGGCCTGTCGGGATGGCAGACTTGCAAACCACGCCGTCGCCGTCGGAGGCTACGACGTAGCTGCCTTGTGTAAACTTTAGGTAGTACCAGTATTCATTCCCGTTTTCGCTGATTTTGGGAAGGTCGCTGGCTATGGCACTCCACACCGCAAGCGTGCAAAGCAAGGTGAGTACAATTCTTCTCATGGTAGTCCCGTATTTGCGTTTTGTAATTTTCCTTGCTGCAAATTTCAACAAAAATTTCGACTTACAGGACTATAATGAGAAAAAACTTGATATTACCTTCGAATTGCCCTACCCTACTCCACTCCGCAAACTAATAAGGGGAAGCCCACTGCATGGACTTCCCCTTTTTGGTTTACTCTGAACTTTGGGAGCGAGTTAACGCACATCCCATGGCGCCTGATATTTTATGGTTGCGCCAATAATGCCGCCAGAAGTGCCTTCCATATAGTCAACTACATAAATACGAACATAGCGGTAGTCGTCGCTATATTCCCCCCTCCCGCTATTATTATAATTCCATCTATATCCTTTCGCCCTTAACACATATCCATAGCCAGGCTGTACGGCACACGTTTTGCTCCAACCGCTCTGCGGAACTTTTTTGATAGAGCCAATTCCTGATACTTTGCCAACACAGACTATTTCGTCATCACTATAAGTTCCATAGTTTGCTTCAAAATTATTAGCATCATTTATTCCCAATCCAGTTTGTACACGGTATCCTTCCTCATCTTCCCAATTTATAGAAAGATAGTTGCCATCATTACGAATGTTTGCCGTTACGGTTCCAGAGGGGGCGGAGCCACTGCCGCCAGTTTTACCACCATCGTTGTCGTCGTCATCACCACAGGAGGTGAAGCCAAGAGAAAGCGCGGCCACGAAGAGCGCGGCCATCAGTTTGAATGCGTTTGTTTTCATTGTTGTATAGAATTAAATTGAAAAATGTTGGTTCGCAATTCTATACAAAAAAGCGTGGAACCCGCTGCTACCCGTTCCACATACCAAGGCCTTCGCATTGCCCTTATCGTCGAAACGAGCAACGCAGAAGCCCACGCCGATATGATATACCTATAAACATAGGTGTACAATCATACCTGTTGGACATCTACCGTTGCTTTGTCTTTGACGATAATCTGAAGTTGCGAAGTTCGGTATGTCAAGAACAAAGCGTCAAGTAAACGCCTTTATGTATATCGCGCACACCGCATCGCAGCGGTTTGCGCAGCAAAGATAGTGCAAGGCGAGCAGAGAGAAAAGAAAAAGTGGAGATTTTTTCATTTTCATTATTAGAGGCAATGCCTGTTTTCGTACAAAATATAATTTTTGCGAAAAACACCCCAACACCCACCCATATCGCTCAGAATGGCGATGAATAAAGAGAAGTTGAAGGGTGGGTGTTTTCCCAACATCCCCCCTAACTCCCACCCTAACACCCACCCAAACACCCACCCCAACACCTATCTCCAAGAAAATGAGAAGCATGATTCAGGGATGCAGTTCATAAAAAGGGGTATTCGCAATAGAGTGAGGGGGGTGTCAGGGGGGATGTCAGGGGGGGAGTTAGGGGGGGAGTCTGGCAAACACCCACCACGTCAGATTGCCTATCAGTAAAGGGCTGACGGCAAAGAGGGGGGGTGTTGGGGTATTTTTGTTGTTTTTATTGTTTATATCTCCTCCACAGACAGCGAGCCCTCGCGATTTGAGTTAAAGGCTTCGCGATGCAAAAAGATGGGAGAAGGATTAAAAAAGATGGGAGAAACTTTCAACTTGGAGGCACTAAAATTTCACGAAAAGCACGCTTGACAACCACCACAACCACCACATGACTTCCACGCGCAACAGCATGAATATCTGCGGCGCGTGGCAGTGTGGCGGTTGTGGTAGTATTTTTTGAAAACTCCGAGAGAGCGAGAACAAACACCCACCCCGTCAGCCCCTTTATTGCTGGGAAATCTGACGGGATGGGCGCTTACTTGTAGGCTTCATAGTCTTGCCTTATTCGAATACGACGGTGAGCCCCTCCATACGCACCTGGCCGTTGTTAGCGTGGAGGACAACCTTGCTGGCAGAGCCTTTCCAGGTAATGGTCAGGGCAGACTTGTCAGCCACTGCGCTGGCGCCTCCTTCCAGCCCCGCCATGTCGAAGCAATAAGAAGCAGTTCCTGCGTTAGGTGCGCAGTTTATGACAATCTCCTTTATCTTCTTTCCCCCCGTCGCGGCGATGCTGAGCACGGAGTTTTTGTAAATGCGCACATGGTTCGCGTTTGGAGCAACCGGGTTCGAAGTGCTTGTATGCTTATAGAAGCCGATGTTCAGGCCCTCAGTCGTGCTGCTGAAACCTTCGCCGTAGGTGCCGTCCGTTGCCGCCGACCAGCTCTGGACGCCACCATTCGTAGCGAAGGAGACGGAGTAGCCCCCTTCGTAACCAGCGCCGCCATCAGTTGCGCCGTTGAGCGAAATGAGATACGCCTCATCTGGTACGGTTTGGGGAGTGTTGCCCTTATAGTTCATCAGTTTACCATAGACGACGACATTGTCGCCGACCTTAATATCTGTTTGCCCCGACTTGTATTTTTTCCCCTCGAAGTAGAGTATGCGGAAGCAGTGGAACTCTATCAGGTCAGTGCCGTCGTCGGAGATGTAGAAAGTAGCATTGCCATAGGTTCCGCCCCCTGTGAACGTTCCGTTGGAGACAATTCTGGAGATTTTGCCTTTCACATAGACATCGCCCGTCTTGTCATACGTGTCTATGTCAGTCCAAGTCAGGTTTTTCACAAAATCTAATGCGTCTGTGGCGGAGAACGGCTTTTGCTTCGAACCATCACCCGAATATGACGAAGTATCTTCTACATAACCGCCATCAGTTGCACCGTTGAGCGAGATGAGATACGCCGCGCCTGCTACCGTTTCGGGAGTGCTATTGCGATAGTTCATCAACTTACCATAGATGACGACGTTGTCGCCGACCTTAATATCGGTCTGCCCCATTTTGTACACCTTGTTCCCGAAGTAGAGGACGCGAAAGCAGAAGAACTCGTTGTTCTGAGTGCCGTCCTCGGAAATGTAGAATGAAGCATAGCCATTGGGTACGTTCTCTGCGAATGTTCCGTAGTTGTCAATTCTGGAGATTTTACCTTTCACATAGACATCGTCTGTCTTGTCATAATTGTCTTTATTGGTCCAAGTCAGGTTTTTCACAAAATTTCTTGCGTCTGTGGCAGTGTACGGCTTTTTCTTCGAACCGTCACCCGAATAGGAATAGTCGGAGGGCGTGGTGGAGGGCTCGGAGCTGTCGTCGTCGCTACAACTTGTGAATGCGAATGCTATACTGAGCAGTGCCAGCATCGAAAAAATCATCTTTTTCATATCGTTGTTTGTTTGATTAACTATTGAATCTGCCGCAAAGGTATAAACTTTATTTGAATATCGTACAAAAAAGGATGTTTTCGTTTTCTCTCTTGCAGAAAATCGCGTTGCCAGCATCATAAAAAGAATTACCAGCGTGGTAAAACGATTTACCGACGCTGGTAATGAGAGTCAGAGGGCGCCTAAACGCCCCTTGTGCTATAATGTTCCTTAGAACACGCTCCAAGCTACCGTGAGGCCCGCCATTACGATGCTGACCATAGACATGAGCTTGATGAGGATGTTCAGCGAGGGACCGCTGGTGTCTTTGAAGGGGTCGCCGACAGTGTCGCCAACGATGGTGGCTTTGTGGGCGAAGCTGCCCTTGCCGCCGAAGTTGCCTTCCTCGACGTTCTTCTTGGCGTTATCCCAAGCTCCGCCTGCATTCGCCATGAATACGGCGAGCGTGAAGCCTGCGCAGAGGCCGCCAACGAGCAGGCCGAGAACGCCAGCTACACCCAGGAGCAGACCTACGGCGATGGGGATGATGATGGCAAGCACGCTGGGCACAATCATCTCGTGCTGGGCGGCACGCGTGGAAATCTCTACGCAGCGGCCGTAGTCGGGAGTGCCTGTGCCTTCGAGGATGCCTGCAATCTCCTTGAACTGGCGGCGTACCTCGACAACCATCTTCTGGGCGGCGCGTCCTACGGCTTCCATCGTGAGTCCGCAGAACAGGAATGCTGCCATAGCGCCAATGAAGGCTCCCACGAGGACGCGGGGGTTCATGAGGTTCACCTGGAAGTAGTCCATGAAGGCGGGGATGTCGCCAATGTGGCTGAGCATCTCCTGCATCTTTGCGTCGCCGGCATCTGCCATGCGGCTTACGGCCTCCTTTATTTCTTCAATATATGACGCGAGCAGGGCGAGAGCCGTGAGGGCTGCAGAACCAATGGCAAAGCCCTTACCCGTGGCGGCTGTAGTATTGCCAAGGGCATCGAGGGCGTCAGTACGGTGGCGCACTTCCTCGCCAAGTTCGGACATCTCGGCATTACCACCTGCGTTGTCGGCAATGGGGCCGTAGGCGTCGGTGGCAAGCGTGATGCCAAGCGTGGAGAGCATACCTACGGCTGCGATACCAATACCATAGAGGCCTTTCGAGATGCTGGCGGGATCCATATTTACCTCGAAACCGTTGGCGCAAAGGTAGCTGAGCATAATGGCAACGCCAATCGTGATGACGGGGATGCAGGTAGAAATCATACCTGTACCTATACCCTTGATGATAACGGTGGCGGAGCCTGTCTGTCCTGCGGCAGAAATGGCCTGTGTGGGCTTGTAGCTATGGCTGGTGTAGTACTCGGTAGCCTGGCCGATGATGACGCCTGCGGCAAGTCCGCTGATGACGCTGAAGCTCAGGCCGAGCCAGTTTTCGAGGCCAAGACCGTAGAGGATGCCGAACGTGGCAACAGCGATGAGAACAGCGCTCACGTTGGTTCCGAAGGAGAGGCTCTTCAGCAGGTCGCGCATCGTAGCACCTTCCTTTGTGCGCACGAGGAATATACCAATGAGGCTCAGGAAGATACCAACGGCGGCGATGGCCATAGGTGCCACAACGGCATTCATCTGCAGGTCGGTAGCGGCAAAGGCTACGGCTCCCAGAGCTGCTGTGCTGAGGATAGAGCCGCAATACGACTCATAGAGGTCGGCACCCATACCTGCCACGTCACCTACGTTGTCGCCTACGTTGTCGGCAATGGTTGCGGGGTTGCGGGGGTCGTCCTCGGGGATGTCGGCTTCGACCTTACCCACGATGTCGGCACCTACATCGGCTGCCTTCGTATAGATACCACCACCTACACGGGCGAAAAGTGCCTGCGTCGATGCACCCATTCCGAAGGTAAGCATCGTTGTGGTGATGGCGATGAGAGTATTGTCAGTAAGCTGGCTCAAAACGAGGAACCAAATGGCGATGTCAAGCAGGCCAAGACCTACCACCGTCAAGCCCATCACGGCACCAGAGCGGAAGGCTATCCTCAGACCGCCGTCGAGGCTCTCGCGAGCAGCATTTGCAGTACGGGCGCTAGCATAAGTAGCAGTCTTCATGCCGAAGAAACCAGCCAAGCCGCTGAAGAAACCGCCCGTAAGGAATGCGAAGGGAACCCAAGGGTTCTGAACGCCAAGGCCATAGGCCATAAACGCAAACAAAGCAGCAAGGACGACGAATACGATGAGTACCACCTTGTACTGCTGCTTCAGATAAGCCATTGCGCCCTTGCGGACGTATTCGGCAATTTCTTTCATTCGGGGTGTACCTTCGTCAGCCTTTATCATGCTCTTGAAGAACACCCAAGCCATGCTCAAGGCTACAACGGAAGCCACGGGCACAAGCCAGAATAAGGGATGAATTTGCATAGTTTTATGTTTTAAAGTTTGTTAATTCGGCGCGAAAGTAAGAAAAAATCAACACAAAAGCTCTCCCCTACTCTTTTTTTTGCATGTTTAGCGTGGCACGAGCCGTTTTCGTCAACAAATATACAAGGAAAGTTTTGGAATTGACCCGGGAGTTAACTCGCTTTCTCTCATGGGAGTTAAGTGCCGCGCACTGGACGTTAGCGGACCTTGAAGTACACGTCATCTCTACGAATAAGCTCAAGTTTTCGTTTTTGTGGTTTTTGTGGTTTTCTATGCTTTAGGAATACAAAAAAACACCACGAGCGCATTTAGGACTCTTTGAAATAGTCTTGCAGAATGCGAGCCTTTGCAAGTCCTACGACGGCCTGCAAATCCTCTAACGAAGCTTCTCTTATACGCTTCACACTGCCGAAGTTCTTAATTAACAGAGACTTAGCAGCAGGTCCTATGCCTTTAATCGTATCCAGTTCGGACTTTGTCTGTCGCTTGCTGCGCTTTTGACGATGGAAAGTGATGGCGAAACGGTGCACTTCATCCTGCATTTGCGTAAGCAGGCGAAAGAGTTGGGAATCGGCCTTCATCCCCACGCTCACAGGCGGGAATCCAAAAAGTAGTTCGCGCGTACGATGACGGTCGTCCTTAGCAAGTCCAGCGATGGGTATAGCAAGTTCTAATTCGTCCTCAACGACAGCTCGTATGACCTCCATCTGCCCCTTACCTCCATCGGCAATAATCAGGTCGGGTAGGGGGGAACCTTCTTCCTTCAAGCGGGTATAGCGACGGCGAACAACTTCCTGCATCGAGGCATAGTCGTCTGGGCCTACAACGGTCTTGATATTATACTTTCTATACTCCTTCTTGGCAGGCTTCAACTTTTCAAAGACAACGCACGCAGCAACGGCATCTTCGCCCTGGATATTTGAGTTGTCGAACAGCTCTATACGCATTGGAAGTTTGGGCAAATTCAAGTCGCGCTGAATCTCCTTCATCAGGCGCACCATCTTCTGCTCTGGGTTTAATTTCTCCGCCTGCTTGAGCCTATCGAAACGGTACTGCTTGACGTTTAACTGGGCAAGCGAAAGCAGCTTGCGCTTATCGCCCTTTTGCGGAATAGTTTGCTCCGCATAACCCTCAGGAAGTTCCACGTGGAACGGTATAACTATTTCCTTTGATTCACTCCCGTAACGCTCTCGCATTTCGACAATTCCGAGAGCAAGTAGTTCCTCATCCGACTCTTCAAGCTTTTTCTTGTATTCGAAGGTAAATGCTTGCGTAATTGCCCCAGAGACAACGTGCAAATAATTGATGTATGCAACCTTCTCCTCGCTCTCAATATGGAACACGTCGATGTTATGAAGCACAGGCGAAACAACCTCACTCTTTGCACGATAGTTCTCTACGAGCATGTACTGGCGTTTCACCTCCTGGGCTTCTTCAAAACGCAGCTGCTCGGAGAGTTCTAACATGCGCTGTTTCAACTGTCTAGAGAGTTCGGCAGTATTTCCTTTAAGTATCTCTCTACACGCTTCTATGCGCTGCATGTAATCGTCATGCGACTGCTTGCCAACACAGGGCGCCAAGCAGTTGTGGATATGGTACTCCAAACAAAGTTCGTATTTGCCGCTTGCGACACCCTCTTCCGTCATGGGCTTGCGGCACGGACGCGGACTATAAAGTTCGCGACACAGGGCAAGCAAAGCGTGCATCGTTGGAACGTGGCTGTATGGCCCAAAATACTGAGCACCACGAATCGTGCGGTTACGCGTAGAAAAAATACGCGGAAGATACTCTTTCGTGATAGCTATCGAAGGGTAAGTTTTGTCGTCCTTGAGCAGCACATTATAGTGCGGCTTATAGCGTTTTATCAGACTATTTTCAAGTAGTAGAGCATCCTCTTCTGTACGCACCACAACATAGCGAATGTCGCGAATCCTGGGTACAAGAAGCGAGGTCTTGTACGTCTGCTGAGGGTTGGTAAAATATGAGGAAACGCGATTTTTCAGATTCTTGGCCTTGCCGACATAGATAATCTTACCCTCGTCGTCAAGATACTGGTAGCATCCAGGCGAGGAGGGTAGGGCAGAAACTATCCCGCGAAGGTAAGCGTCAAGTTTTTCGCGTTCGTCCTTTGTCATATAATAACCAACGAGTGAAATAACATCACTTTATAGTTAGCAGCGAGGTAACGTCGAACTCATTAAGAACAGAGCGCCCATCCAAACCTTCAATCTTCAGTTCGAGAAGAAAGTTAGCGTAAATCTTCTTAGGATTAAAAGACTTGCAAAGTTCGCAAACGGCCTGCATCGAACCACCTGTTGCGAGAAGGTCATCGTGAATAAGTACGACATCATCGGGAGTTATGGCATCATCGTGAATCTCGATTGTATCAGGACCATACTCTTTCATATACGTCGCCTTTCTTGTTTGCGCAGGCAACTTTCCTGGTTTACGTGCCATCACAAAACCCGCGCCAAGGTCGGAGGCAAGTATCGAACCCATCACGAATCCACGGGACTCAATACCTACAACTTTTGTGATGCCTTTGTCCTCATAAAGACGACGCAATTCCTTCCGCATTTCCGCGATGCATTCGGGGTTTTTGAAAAGTGTAGAAACGTCCTTGAATTGAATCCCAACCTTAGGGAAATCGGGCACGTTTCTGAGGTTCTGAAGTAATAATTCTGTATTCATCTTTTTATACGTTTTGTTTCACGTGGAACTTTGTTGTTTTATCTCCCTGAAAGTACAAGAAGTACACTAATATCAGACGGAGAAACGCCAGGAATTCGGCTGGCCTGACCGAGAGTTTCTGGATCAATATTGGTAAGCTTCTGGCGAGCCTCGATACTGATTTGCTCAATCTTCATATAGTCGAAATGGCCTCGTATCTTTATATCTTCAAGGCGATGCATTTTTTCGGCCTGCAGCTTCTCGCGTTCTATATACCCACTATATTTTATTTCGACTTCAACAGATTCTACAACTTCTTGCGAAAAAGAAGTTTTTCCAAACGACGAAAAAAAGTCGGTTTCATCAATAAGTTCGGCAAGTTTTACTTCTGGTCGAAGAAGGAATGAAGAAAGCCGTTGCGAAGACTGGACTGGAGTGCCAGATTTTTGCTCAAGAAACTTGTTAATCCTTTCAACTTTTATCGTTGTCTGATCAAGGAAATTTCGCAATTCCTCAATCTGCTTTTTCTTCGCTTCAAAACGATGAATCCGCTCAGAACTTGCAAGTCCTAAAGCAACGGCATAAGAAGTTAGACGCTGGTCGGCATTATCTTGTCGCAGCAAAATACGGTATTCCGCGCGCGAGGTGAACATACGGTAAGGTTCATCGACGCCCTTTGTTACAAGATCGTCCACAAGCACGCCTATGTAAGCCTCATCGCGCCCAAGCGTAAACGGCTCCTTTCCAGCGCATTTCAGCGCAGCATTTATACCCGCAAGCAAACCCTGTCCTGCTGCCTCCTCATAGCCAGTCGTACCATTTACTTGCCCAGCAAGGAACAACCCCTCAATATTCTTTACCTCGAGAGTGTGGCGCAGTTGCGTCGGGTCGAAAAAGTCGTATTCAATAGCATATCCAGGACGATAAATCCTCGCATCGCGAAGCGCAGGAATCTCATGAAGAGCATCAAGTTGGACATCAAGCGGAAGACTTGAAGAAAATCCGTTTAGATATAGTTCGTTAGTATTTACACCTTCAGGCTCAAGAAAAAGCGGATGCTGTTCGCGATCAGGGAAGGTGACGAGTTTCGTCTCAATACTCGGACAATACCTCGGGCCTATGCTTTGTATCTGTCCATTATAAAGTGGAGAATCTGGCAAACCACGTCTCAGAACATCATGAACGCGCTCGTTCGTATGACAAGTCCAACATGGAAGTTGCGGCAATGGACGTTCGTCGGAAATGAAGGAGAAGGTGTGGAAATCGCTCTCACCTTCGTCTTTTTGCATCTCATCAAGGTAAACAGACCGCTTGTCAATGCGCACAGGCGTACCCGTCTTCATCCTCGCCGATTTTAAGCCAAGGATTTGAAGCGATTTAGTAAGAAATTTTGACGAAGGCTCAGCACAACGCCCCCCTTCAATCTGCGTATGCCCTACGTGCATAAGCCCATTAAGAAAGGTGCCAGCCGTTATTATAACACACTTTGCCTCCAGCGTTGCGCCCCAAAGGGTAGAAAGGACAAAAATCTTGTCATTCCTTTTTTCGATTTTAGAGATTTCGTCCTGCCAAAAGCAAAGATTTTGCGTATTTTCAAGACAACGGCGCATTTCCTGGCTATAACGCACTCGATCGCATTGTGCACGCGGACTCCACATGGCAGCCCCCTTCGAACGGTTCAGCATCTTGAACTGTATTGCCGAAGCATCAGTGACGATTCCCATCAAACCACCCAGAGCATCAACCTCGCGAGCAATCTGTCCCTTTGCAATTCCGCCAATGGCAGGATTGCATGACATCTGTGCAATCTTGTTCATGTCCATTGTGACAAGACAAGTGCACGCCCCCATCGTCGCAGCAGCATGCGCAGCCTCGCAACCTGCGTGGCCAGCACCTACCACAACAACATCGTATTTGAAATGGTCGGAAATGTGCATAGTGGCGTTTTGACACCGCAAAAATACGTAAAGTTTAACTTTCTTTAGAGGTTTTGCAGAAAAAATACTACTTTTGCCGTCTGAAACGTACGCACGCCCGCGTGCGCGATCATTATTGAATTGTATATAGCAATGAACAAAAGACTATTTCTACACTCTTTTCTTGTGCTGACGGCAACACTGCTTATGTCGTCGTGCATACGCGAAGAGTCTGCAAACGCAGAATGTGACATCACGGGTGTTGACTCACTATGGTTGAAGGAACTTCCGGAAGGGTTTATCACAGGAAATCCTGTTATTAAGAACTCAAGCATCACCTTTTTCATCGCCGAGAACTCCGACGTCACGGCTCTGAGCCCACGCTTCTACATCACCCCTGGCGCACGCCTTCTTATGAAGAACGACAAAGGCGAGTATGCCAGTTTCGACCCCAGCTACAAACGCAACTTCACGACGCCAAAGACATATACCGTCGTGAGCGAAGACGGGCAGTGGTACAAAGACTACACCGTAAGCTTCGAAACGCCCACGCCGCTGAATATCTGCGACTTCGAGAACTTTGAACTTGACGAGCGCGGACAATTCCAATGCCTGTTGCAGTCGCAGAATGACGGCTCGCTGAATGCCCACATATGGGACTGCGGCAACAGCGGATTTGCCCTCTCTGGAATGGGGAAAGCTCCTGAGGAATATCCCACAACATTCATAGATGGAGGAGTAAAGGGTAAGTGCGCACGCCTCGAAACAAAGACTACAGGCGACTTCGGCAAGCGCACAAAGATGCCCATCGCACCTGGCAACCTCTTCATCGGAGAGTTCCGCGTGGCACAGGCCATGTTGTTCCCCCTACAGGCAACACGCTTCGGACTACAGATAGCAAAAGGGGAGCCAGAAAGCATCACGGGATGGTACAAATACACCCCAGGCGAAGTTTATACCGATAAAGAGCTGAACATCTTGGAGAAACGCGACTCATGCGACATATATGCCGTACTTTTTGAAGTAGATCCGCAGAAATTCGTACCGCTACAAGGCGACAACGTAATGTCGAGTGAGCGCATAGTCATGCTGGCACGCGTGGAAAACCCCGGAGAGCCCAAAGAGTGGACACGTTTCGAAGCACCCTTCCTGCCAATGAACGGCAAGACTTTCGACCCTGAGCGCCTGAAAAACAAGGGCTATGCCTTCACGATGGTAGCATCGTCGAGTCGCGGCGGAGCCTTCTTCCAAGGCGCCGTCGGCAGCACGCTATACCTCGACGACTACGAAATAATCTGGAAGTGAAACAATAGGAAAATAGGAAAACAGGCAAGACACATGAAACAATACATTATCCTTTTTTGCATATCCGCCCTGACGCTACAAATGGGCGCACAAAAGCGCCACTCGCTGAGCGAGCGCCAGAAGATGCCCATAGAACGCGAGAAGACAGCCTTCGAAAAGGAAGCGCTGAGCGGATGGGAATTCAGCGTTGGCGCAGGTCTGGAACTTGGAGGTGCAGCCCCCATGCCTATGCCGCGCGAGATTCGTAAGATAAAGAGTTACAACCCCATGCTGAACCCATACCTCGAAGGCATAGCAACGCGCCGTATCGAAGGTCCGCTGGGCATACGCACAGGCCTGCGCCTTGAGCAGAAAGGCATGATTACGAAGGCAGGTGTCAAAAACTACCACATGGAGATGACGGCCGACGATGGAGGCTACATGGAAGGCGCATGGACAGGAAGCGTGGAGACGAAGGTGAGAAACATATACCTTACACTCCCCATCATGGTGTCCTACACCTTCAACGACGACCGCTGGGAAGCACACGCTGGTCCATACTTCAGCCTGCTCATCGACGGCAACTTCAGCGGTGCTGCATACGACGGCTACATACGCCACCACGACCCCACTGGCGAGAAAGCTTTCGTTGACCATGCCACCTATGACTTCGACTCCGACCTGCGCACCTTCGTATGGGGTATGCAGTTTGGCGGAAGCTACCGCTGGAGCAACAGATGGTCTGCGAATGCCGACCTCAACTGGGGTGTCAATGGCATTTTCCCCAGCGATTGCCAAAGCGTAACCTTTTCGCTTTACCCCATCTACGCAAAGTTCGGACTGAGCTACCACTTCTAAACCTAAACAAGCAATAACATCCAAAAACATTAATATGAAAAAAACTCTACTTATCATCGCACTTCTGCTCGGCGCCTTCGCTGGCAACGCGCAGAATGTGGCAAAAGAAGCCGCAGGCCTTTACTACGGACAACTTTTCATCTCCATTCAGGATGAAATCACCGACAATAATGCTGTGCCCATGGAAGGGCAAAGCATTGTCATCGAGGCTCAGAGCAACAACACCGTGAAGTTCGCACTCTACAACTTCAGCCTTGCTGAAGGGTTCTCCCTTGGCGACATTGTTCTTGAGAATATCCCCGTCAGCAAGGATGCCAATGGCAAGATTACGTTCGGCAAGAACAATCCCGTGCGCTTTGCCTTTCTGGACGGCAACATCCTGGCTGACGCAAGCATCAACAGCACAGGCAGCTACGTGGACAAAGGCGACGCTCGCGTGGATGTAGATGTAGTTTGGGTACAGGAAGGCGGCATGGACATTCCCATCTACGTGCGCTTCCTTGGCAGCAAAGCCACCTTGCAGGTTCCCAACTCCGACTTCGAGAGCTGGGTACACACCAACGAACCTGGCAACGGCTGGTACTCGTTCCACAGCGCAGGTGGTTCGCAAGCTGGTACAGGCAGAGGCTTTTCCGAACCCCTCACCACGCAGGTGACGGGTAGCAATGCCTACAGCGGAACAAGCGTACAGATTGAAAGCAAGTGGGTTGGCATCCTCGTCTTTGGAGCAAACGCCAATGGAAACCTCACAACAGGACGCGTAAACATGGGAAGCACAACGCCTGCGGACGCGTCAAATCACAACTTTAGCGACACCAACAGCGAAAACTGCTGCCGCTTCGAAGGACGCCCCGACAGCGTTGCGTACTTTGCCACATACAAGCGCGGCCAGAGCGGCGACTATCGCGGACGCCTCCACGCTATACTGCATGGCGACATCGACTATAAAGACCCCAGCGAGAGTGCTGAAAACAAGGCGCAGTACCTCATCGCTGAAGCCACCGTCTATGCCGACGTTACGGACAAGTGGACGCGCTTCGTTGGACCCCTTAAATATACAGGCATTGAGGGCGACAAGACATACATGCTCTGCTCCTTCACCACCAACGAGACACCAGGTGCTACTGTGGGCGACGTCATGCGCATCGACAACGTCGAATTCATCTACAACTCCGAACTCGCATCCTTCACCTACGACGGCAAGAAGCAGACCATAGCCACCAACATGAAGCTCGAAAACGAGACATACGACGCTACGAAGGTAAAACTCACATCCACAGGACACGCAGCCACAATCCTCACATCCTACGACAAGGACAACGCGCTACTAACCATCACCGTGCGCGGACAGAATGCCGCTGAGAAGCCCTCTAACGTACACGTTTACACCGTACAGTTCAAGAAAGAGGAGACAGGCATCAGCACAATCTCAGCACCCACAACCAACGGTTCCTCAGTTTACGACATTCAAGGCCGCCGCGTCATGCCTACGTCGAAAGGCATCTACATCATTGGTGGCAAGAAAGTCCTCCGCTAAGCACAACCCACTTTCAGTCTTCAAAGAATGAGGCAAGAAAACACGCCCATGATGCGGCAGTTCTACGAGTTTAAGGACAAGCATCCCGACGCTCTGCTGCTGTTCCGATGCGGCGACTTCTACGAAACCTATGCCGACGACGCCGTAGTTGCAGCACGCATACTTGGCATCACGCTCACACACCGCTCCAACAAGGGAAAAGTAGGACAAATAGAGATGGCGGGATTTCCACATCACGCCCTCGACACCTACCTTCCCCGTTTGGTGCGTGCAGGTCATCGCGTCGCCATCTGCGACCAACTCGAAGACCCTAAACTTGCAAAGAAGCTCGTAAAACGTGGCATCACAGAGCTCGTCACACCAGGCATCGTGCTGGGAGACAGCGCCCTGACAAGCCGCGAGAACAACTTCCTTGCAGCACTGCACTATGGAAAGGCGGCACTCGGCATAAGCTTCCTCGACATCTCCACTGGCGAGTTCCTTGTGGCAGAAGGTACGGCAGAATATGCCGACAAACTGCTTACGGGATTCCAGCCAAAGGAAATCCTCATCCTTCGCGGACAGAAACAACGCACAGAAGAGCTTTTCGGAACGAAGAACTTCATCTACGAGATGGAGGACTGGGCATTCTCCGAACTTTCTGCAAGCGGAAAGATACGCGACCACTTTGGCGTAAAGACGCTAAAGGGCTTCGGCATCGAGCATCTCAAGGCGGGCATCGTGGCGGCAGGTGCCATCCTGAACTACCTTGAAGTGACGGGACACACGCAGACTTCTCACATCACACGCATCGCACGCATCGAGGAAGACCGCTACGTACGCCTCGACCGTTTCACCGTGCGCAACTTGGAACTCGTACATTCCATGGCGGAAGACGGCCGTTCGCTTCTCGACGTCATCGACCACACGCTTACGCCCATGGGGGCACGACAGCTCCACCGTTGGGTACTATTCCCCCTCCGCAACGTTGCCGAGATACAACGTCGGCAGGATGGTGTAGAGCAGTTCTTCCGCGCGCCAGACCTTTGCGACGTCTGCGAAGAAGAACTCCAGCGCATTGGCGACATGGAGCGCATAATATCCAAGACGGCCGTAGGACGCGTTTCCCCACGCGAGCTCGACCAGATGCGCATCGCCCTCGAATGTGTAGGCAGGCTGAAGGCGGTGTGCGAGGAAAGCAACAGCGAAACGCTACTCGGACTTGCGCGCATCCTCGACCCCGCGCCAGAACTCCACGATAGGCTCCTCGCCACACTTTACCCCGACCCGCCAGCCACACTTGCAAAAGGCGGCGTTATAGCTCACGGTGTAAACAAGGAGCTCGACGAGCTGCGCGAGATACATTCCTCAGGAAAAGCATTCCTGCAACGCATTCAGGAGCGCGAAGCCGAAGCCACAGGCATACAAAGCCTGAAGATTGGCTACAACAACGTCTTCGGCTACTACATAGAGGTGCGAAACACCTACAAGAACCAAGTTCCTCAGGAGTGGATACGCAAGCAGACACTCGTGCAGGCAGAACGCTACATCACGCCCGAGCTGAAGGAATACGAGGAGAAGATTCTTGGAGCCGAGGACAGGATTCTCGCCCTCGAAGCGCAGTTGTTCTCAGAGCTTACGGCCTTCGCCATGCAGTACATTCCCACGCTGCAAGCAACAGCCGCAGCACTTTCGAACATCGACTGCCTCTATTCCCTTGCCATTGCGGCCCGCGCAGGGCGATATGTGCGCCCCATTATCGACGACAGCCTCGTTCTCGACATACGGCAGGGACGACATGCCGTCATCGAGACGCTGATGCCGCCAGGCGAAGAATACGTCCCCAACGACGTGCGCCTCGACAACGAGGACCAGCAGATTGTCATCGTCACAGGTCCCAACATGGCGGGTAAGAGCGCACTCCTGCGCCAGACGGCACTCATCACCCTGCTCGCCCAAATGGGTAGCTTCGTGCCTGCTGAGAGCGCACGCGTAGGTGTCGTGGACAAGATATTCACCCGCGTTGGCGCCAGCGACAACATCTCCATGGGCGAAAGCACGTTCATGGTGGAGATGAGCGAGGCGGCAAACATTATGAACAACCTCTCCGCACGCTCCCTCGTACTCTTCGACGAACTCGGACGCGGCACCTCCACCTACGACGGCATCTCCATAGCGTGGGCAATCGTCGAATACCTGCACGAAAACGAGCGCAGCAAGGCGCGCACGCTATTCGCCACGCACTATCACGAACTCAACGAGATGGAGCGCATGTTCCCACGCATCAAGAATTGGAACGTATCCGTGCGCGAGGTGAACCAGCGCATTGTATTCCTACGCAAGCTGCAACCTGGTGGCTCCGAGCACTCCTTTGGTATCCACGTGGCGCGCCTGGCTGGTATGCCGCACTCCATCGTCAGTCGTGCCGAGGACATACTCAAAGAACTCGAAGCCAGCGGAGAACATAGCAGCGAAAACCTGAAACTCGCAAAAGCCGTAAGCCACGACAAGCAGGAAGGCACACAACTCAGCTTCTTCCAACTCGACGACCCCATACTCGAGCAGATTCGCGACGAGATTCTAAGCCTCGACGTCAACAACCTCACACCCCTCGACGCCCTCAACAAGCTAAACGCCATAAAGCGCATATTGCAGGGAAAATGAGAAACAGAAAACGCAACGGCCTCCTCGCCCTAAGCCCGCTACTGACAATGGTGGCGAGCTTTTGTGTGCTGAGTGTCTTTTGCGGAGGTTTCAGCAAGGTTCCCATACTCATCGTTTTCCTCATCACGTCGGTATATGCCCTGCTGACGCTTCGCGGCATGAAGCTCGACGAGCGCATCAGCATCTTCTCGCGTGGTGCCGCTGACGAGAACATGCTCCTCATGGTGTGGATTTTTATCCTCGCTGGAGGATTTGCACATGCAGCAAAAGGCATGGGCGCCATCGACGCTATAGTCAACGTATGCCTGCAGGTTCTGCCCTCCAACCTACTGTTGCCAGGAATGTTCGTCGTGGCATGCTTCGTGAGCCTCTCCGTAGGCACCAGCGTAGGGACTATTGTCGCCCTCGTGCCAATAGCAATGGGGCTCGCCGCGCCCACAGGCATACGCATGGAGCTGTTCGTGGGCTCCGTAGTCAGCGGAGCCTTCTTTGGCGACAACCTCTCCTTCATCTCCGACACTACAGTCGTAGCCACTCGCTCCTTAGGATGCCGCATGAGCGACAAGTTCCGCACAAACCTGCGCGTGGCACTACCAGCGGCACTCCTTACCCTCGCCATATTCACATTCCTTGGCAACAATTCCACAGAAGCCTTGCCCGCGTCCGCTCTGGAAGCCTCTACGCAGGGCATCGACACCTTCCTCCTCATAATACCATACCTCGCCGTACTCATCACAGCCCTTCTGGGCCTCAACGTCGTAGTAGTCCTCATGCTCGGCATCGTGCTCACTGGCATCGTTGGCCTATCCACTGGCGCATACACGCCACTCGCGTGGTTCGAGGCCATTTGCAGCGGCATTGGCAGCATGGGAGAACTCGTCATGGTGTCGATGATGGCGGCAGGCATGCTCTCCGTCATACGCTACGGCGGAGGCATCACGTGGCTCCTGCGCGCCCTCACAAAGCGCGTCTCCACACCACGGGGAGCATCGCTGGGCATAGCGGCACTCGTGAGCATAACGAACCTATACACGGCGAACAACACTATCGCCATACTCTCCGTAGGCACCCTCGCCCGCGACATCTCCGAACGCTTCTCCCTCGACAATCGCCGCACGGCAAGCATTCTCGACATCTTCTCTTGCGTCGTACAAGGCATGATACCCTACGGCGCACAACTCCTCATCGCTGGAGGACTTGCAGGCATAGAACCCGTGAGCCTCGTACCATACCTTTTCTATCCCGCCATACTTGGTACGGTAACTCTCATCGCCATTATCCTCGTAAAGCCTAATGGCAAGTGGGTGAGGAACAATATCTAATAACCGCACAAGAATCAATCGCGAAGGCTTCAACTCAAATCGCAAGTGCCTAAGGATTCATCGCGAAAGCATGAAAATCCATCGTAAAGGCGAAAACTTTCATCAAGATGCGAGAATTTTCCGTCGAGATGCGAGAATCTTTCATCAAGATGCGAGAAATATGTTTTTTCAAGCCTTATGCGAAGATAATTCCTGCCTTTGGATAAAATGCAGTATGTTTTAGCGGGATAGTGTTACGAGGACAGGGTAGTGGTCGGAGGGTAGGCGCAGGCCTTCTGGCGTCCAGTATCCGCAGGTGAGGATGCCGTAGCGCAAAACATTAAATTCTGGAGATACGAATATGTGGTCGATGCGGCTGTCGGAGTGCCTCTCTGGATGGAAGCCGTTGAAGGTTCCACATTCGGCAAAGCGCTGGCGGGCATGTTCGTAGCTGTCCTTCAGTATTCCGCTTTCGGCAAAGATGTTGTATATCTCGTCATGCTGGTCCACGTTGAAGTCGCCAGAAAGAACGACTGGTGCGCCTTTTGCAATCTCGCGGATGCGGCTTACCACAAGCTTCGCACTCTCGCGCCTTGCAACGACGCCTACATGATCCATGTGGAGATTGAAGAAGAAGAATTTCTTGCCGCCTTTTCTGCACTTGAACTTTCCCCAGGTACAAATGCGCGTACAAGCGGCGTCCCAACCTCGTCCAGGCTTCTCTGGGGTTTCAGAAAGCCAGAAGTTGCCTTTTGCGAGGAGCTTCAACTTCTGCCTATCGTAGAATATCGCCTCATGCTCGCCTGATGAGCGTCCGTCGTCACGTCCTACTCCTATATGGTCGTAGTCGGTCAGGAGCGCAGCCATATCTGACAGCTGCCGCTTCAGCACCTCCTGCGTGCCAAATATGTCAGGATGCTCGAAGTTGATGAGCGAGCAGATTACAGGACAACGCTTTTCCCAAGCGTTTCCCTTTTCGCTGTCAGCTTTGTTCTGATAGCGTATGTTATAGCTGCCAACGTATAGTTGCTGCGCCTCCGTCGTAAGGTATGTAGATAACAGCAGTAATGCGGTGAGCAGGAGTCTTGTGTTTCTGAAACGTCTCATAATTTTGCTTCTAATTATTTATAAATAATGTCCCGCTACGGGCGGTGCCAGAAGCGGGAAGTAATGTCTGTAAGTTGGTAGCCGTTGACGCGGTATAGTCGCTGGTTTGTGCTGGGGCTCTTCAGGGGGCCGCACTCTTCGCGATAGGGTCCTACCTTCACATAGTCGAAGACGTCGAGGTGTATGCCCTCTGGTAGTTCCTTGCGCCCGCTGTACCATCCTGTCTTTAGTTTGTCGCCATACCTGCCCTTCACAAGTCCGCAAAGGCGCTCCACCTCCAAAGTATCGTTGTCGCCACCCATGAGTCCTACGCAGGTAATTTCGCCCTCGTAGTCGTCAAGCAGTGCAAAGAGTCGCTCCTCAGTAAGCTCGTCGCCGTGGTCGCCACAGAGGTAGGGACTATGGCATCCTGGGCAGAAGTTAGGACAGAGCGAGAGGTTGATGGCCAGCGTCACCTCGTCAGGAAACTCCTGGAATACTATGTCGTGATTTACGTATTTGAGCACAACGCTTTTACGTTAAACAATAACCATTAAACAATAAGCCGTAACGTCAGCAAGGACCTTAGTAGTTGAAGTCGATTCTCGCGCCCTTGTAGTTTGTGAACACGCCTTGGTAGCTTCCGCTCTCGTATGTGCCGTCGAAGGTTCCGATGTACTTGCCAGTACCCTTTTCGTAAGCTTTCAGCACGAGGCGTCCTGTAGCCTCATTGTAGGAGGCGAGTCGCAGGTCACGCTTATAGTTTGTAAACGAAACCCAACCTGTGTTTCCATTGAGGACGATGTGCGAATTGTTGTCGCCTCCAAGACGCCCAAGCATTTCGAAGCGGAAATTAGATGCGCTTGTGCTTTGTGGCTGCCTCGTTTCCTGCTGGGGTTCAGCTTGTTGCTGTGGAGGTGCCACCTGCAACTGCTCATCGACGACTTTTATCGTCTCCTGCGTCTTTACGACTATGGTTTCCTTAACGGGCTCCGCTGGCGCCTTCGTCTTGCGTATGCAAGAAACCATAATTGTGGCAGCCAAAGCCACCACAATTATGGATATTGAAAAGTTTCTGTTCATAGTAGGTTCGTTCTTACACCTCCGCATGTGCATAGTAGCGGCGGCTGGCTTCCTTCTGGCGGTCGAGAGAGAAGTTTGAGACGCGCTTCAGATAGCCAATGATACGCGTGAGATAATCCACGTTCTTGCTGTGGCAGTGGGGACATTCCTTCAGGTATCGCTTGTCGATGTGTCCACAATCGTTGCACAGCGTGTTGGGAATGTTGAAGGTGAAGTAGTTGCAACCCTCGCGTGCAGCAATGCGCAGAAGCTGGCGGTACTGTTCCTTTGAGAGGTGCTCGTCGAGGTTCATGTGCAGGGCGCTGCCACCCGTCAGGTGCTCGATATAGCGGCGCCCGTGGAGGCGGAACTTCTGAATGGGGTCGGTGTTGGTATCTTCGACGATGTAGAAGTAGCTGTTGTAGCAGTCGCGCGGCACGTAGTAGCCAGCTTCGCGATCCCAGCGTGCGTGCTTCACGCCCACGTTCTCGGCGGGTATCATCTCGCAGTTGAAGAGTACGTCCTTGGAGCGATACTTCTTGTTATATTTCTCGATAAGTCCGAGGATGTCACCTATGAATGCCTCGTACTCGGGGTTGTCGCTTATGGTGATGCCCAAGCTCTCGGCAGCCTCCACCATACCATTGACACCCACCGTCAGGTACTGGCGCTTGATATTGATGTACCCAGCGTCGAAGAGAGGCAGCATGCCTTTCTCCTGCAGCGCCTTGAGGTTTTCGTTGTAGGCGAGCTGCACCTTGTGTACGAGGTCGATGATGGGTTCGAGATAGTCGGTATAGTGTATGCCCTCGCGCGTTGCCTGCTGTACGCAACGGTTGATGTTGATGGTGAGCACGCTCTTTGAACCTGTGCTCACGCCACCAGCGCCGAGCGTATAGCTGAAGCCGTTGTCCTGGATTTCGTTGCGCAGGCGGCAGCACGATGCCAGCGAGTCGGCATTGTCGCTCATGTAGGTGAAGAAGCTGTGTCCCTCGGCATACATCTCTGCCGTAAAGTCGCCATACTCCTTGTCG
>JAEEGL016391110.1_pt1 | contig 67078 bp, 47 predicted proteins | sample 9134231 | NCBI WGS metagenome assembly JAEEGL01 (sample SAMN16246548, study PRJNA631951) | gut metagenome | biome: gut microbiome; feature: rumen; material: fiber-attached | host: Bos | place: Iran: Karaj | collected 2018-10 | reverse complement strand
GCCACGCAGCCGACCCGTCCCGTGCCGCCGCCTACTCGCGGCCACGAAGTGGACAGCCGTGACTTGCGTCCGGGGCAGGCGGTTCCAAAGAGGGATGGCAGCGGCATTGTGGTGAATCCGGCCCGCGGCGGCGATTTCAAGCATCATGACCGAGTGGAGGATTGGGAGCGTCGTCCGGATCCTCACCATGGTCATCATGACGACCATCATCATGACGACCATCATCATAAAGACCGTCATGAGAACAACTTCTTCCATAAGCTGGGAGATGTGCTCTTCGGCCATGACGCGCCGCCGCCCCGCCCCGCGCCGCCACCCGCCGTGGTCGTGCAGCCGATGATTGTCCAGCCGACGGTTATCCAGCCGACGGTGGTGGTCTCTCCCACGCCAACGGACATGCCGCTGCGGATCAATCCACCCATGTTCCACCACAACCAGGGCAGCTATGCGATTCTGTCACCGTCGCCGTGGCGCGGCCACAGAGGGGACTTCTATCATCATGACCCCATGGGGCGCTTCATCTATCCGCCCTTCATCAGCAATCTCCGCTACTGCCAGACCTACACCTTCCCGGATGGTGGTCCGGGCATGGGCTACTGCGTCCGCTATTACTACGACCCCCAGATGGTGATTGACATCTATGTGTACGACCGCAATATCGTGGGAATCCCCACGGGGTATTCGAATGTGGTCAAACAGCAGATGGACGAGGTGCAGGCTCTCTTCATCGGCAATCCCGCTCTGGAGGGCGTCACACAGCTCTACTATGCGGTGGAAATGCTGCCTGGCTGGGACAATCTCCAGTATCTGCGCTACCGCAACGCCTACCGCGACCGCCTCTATCCGTCAGACGGCACAAAGGTTTCCGAAATCATCATCACGGGCTATCATCACCGCTTTGTGAAGATTGTCGCCACCTATCCCTATGAACGGCTGGCCACGGCGACGCAGCAGGTCTCCAATTTCCTCATGGATCTGCGGAAGATTGACAGGGACTGGTAAGGGACTTTGCTCCCTCGCCATATATAGTATATATATTGTATAAGGAATCAGACAGATGAAAAAGCAAATTCTGGCCATGCTGTTTGGCGTGGCGATGGTGGCGGTCGCCGCCAACCCCAAATATGTGTTCCTGTTCATCGGCGACGGCATGTCCGCCCCTCAGCGGTCCATTGTGGACGAGTTTCTGATGAAGACGGAGAACCGCCATCTGCTGATGAACGAGTTCCCTGTGAAGGCCGCCACGAAAACCAGCTCCGCCAACGCCTTTGTGACGGACTCCGCCGCCTCCGGAACGGCCATCGCCTGCGGCGAGAAGACCAACAACGGTGTGATCGGCATGGTTCCCGAAGTGAAGGGGGAAGGCGAAGAGGAGAAGGAAGTGACCTACAAGCCGTTGGAGTCCATCGCCTATGTGGCCAAGGCCGCCGGCAAGAAGGTGGGCATTGTCACGTCTGTCACCATCAACCACGCGACGCCGGCGTCGTTCTACGCCCATCGGCCCAACCGCGGACAGTACTACGAAATCGGACTGGATTTGATTGCGTCCGGCTTCGACTATTTCGGCGGCGGCGGCGCCTCCAATTACAAGGACGAGAAGTGCCCCGCCTACAAAGGGGACCTCTACGAGCTGGCCAAGCAAGAGGGCTACGCCGTCGGCTATGTGAAGACGCAGGAGGATTTGGCGAAATTCACCCCCGAATCCGGCAAAGTGTGGCTGTATGGCCATCATGGCTCCCTGCCGTGCGAATTGGATTCGCGGAACATTGTGGACCTTCGGCTGGAGGACTATGTCCGCAAGGGCATTGAGCTTTTGGACAATCCCAACGGCTTCTTCATGATGTGCGAAGGCGGCGCCATTGACTGGGGCGGCCATGCCAACGACGCGGGATACGTGCTCGGCGAGGTGCTTGCCTTGGAGAAGGCGGTGAAATTGGCCTATGAGTTTGCACAGCAGCATCCGGACGAGACGCTGATTGTGGTGACCGGCGACCATGAGACCGGCGGTCTGACCTTGGGGTTGGCCAACACGGGCATTACGGGGCACATCGAGCGGCTGGCGCTGCAGAAGCGCACCTATGGCCAGTTGGAGCACCGCATCTCCCATCTGATGAAAGACGATCCGGAGACGACGCTGGATGAGATTAAACCCTTCATCACCAGAAACTTCGGACTGAAATTCACGGGTGAGGCCGATGATCCGATGCTGCTCACGGCGGAGGAAATCGCCGCTTTGGAGGATGTCTTCCAGAAGCAGTATCATCCGGCGGAGGGCGAAAAGGCCTCCGGAAGCATTCGCAGCCTGGTCATCGCCCTCTGCGGCAAACGCACCGGCCTGACCTACACCACCGGCGGCCACAGCGCCCTGCCTGTCATTACTTCTGCATATGGTGTTGGGGCAGAACGCTTTACGGGAGAATTTGCCGCGCAGGTGCTCAACAATACGCCGGAAAACGCCAAGGGCGACTTCGAAAACACCTACATTTCACAGACTCTGAAGGAATTGGTTAAATAGGCCGTTCCACGGGACAGGCAATGACATGACGGGGGAATGCGATGGCTTCCCCCGTTTTTGTTCCATAAGCCATAACCACTTGAATGGTAGTATGTTGTGATGCAATTTCCGGCCAAATTCAAGTCCGACATCATCATGTCCGTGGTCTTCCTGCTGCTCTGTTGGGGACTGTGGAACGTGGAGCTGTATCCCAAGCCGGACCCGGAACCCGGATCGAAGGAGCGGGCCGTGGTGCTGGAGATAGACAACTCCGACCTGCAGAAAATCGGGCTGCTGCTGATGGGGTCCCAAAAGCTGACGGTGGAAGTCCGTACCGGCCCCTTTGCGGGCAAGCGCTTCCGCGCCTTCAATCAGCTGCGCTCCAACATGGATTTGGACAAGGTCTTTGAGGTGGGGGACTCGGTTCTGGTGGGCGTCATCCCCAACGCGGACCCGGAGTCCACGGTGCTGACGGCGCAGGACTACTACCGCATCAACTGGACCCTGTGTCTGTTCGGCCTGTTCTGCGTCCTGCTGCTTGCATTCGCCGGCGCCACCGGCTTCAAGGCGCTGGTCTCCTTCGTCTTCAGTTGCTGCGCCATCTGGAAGATCGTGGTGCCCCTTTGCCTGAAAGGCTATTCACCACTTTGGTCCTGCATCGGGCTGGTTTGTCTGCTGACGGTGGTCATCGTCTTTTTGGTGGCCGGCTTTACGCGAAAGTGTCTGGTCGCCTGCTGTGGCTCCTTCCTTGGCGTGCTGACCGGCTGTGCGCTTTCCCTGCTGTTCACACGCCTCTTCCATGTGAACGGCTCTGTGATGCCATATTCGCAAGTGCTTCTGTATTCGGGATTTGAGTCGCTGAACCTCCAGAATCTGTTTGCGGGGGCCATCATTCTCGCGTCTTCGGGGGCGGTCATGGATTTGGGCATGGACGTGGCCTCTGGCATGGAGGAGATTGTGCTGCACAAGCCGGAGATTAGTCGTAAGGCGCTGATGGGCTCCGGATTGCGCATTGGACAGAGCGTGGTCGGCACCATGACCACCACGTTGCTGTTGGCCTATTCGGGCAGCTATCTGACGCTGATGATGACTTTTGCGGCCCAAGGGACACGCCCCGTGGACTTCATCAACAACCCTTATGTGGCCTCCGAGGCGGTCAAGACGCTCATCGGCAGCTTCGCTCTGGTTTTGGTGGCCCCTTTCACCGCTCTTGCCGGAGCCATGATCTATAAAACCAAGGCCAAGGGAAATGCGGAATAAGAATTTTGTAACCCATTCGTGATCAGTCTTCTAGAACTTCTAGATTTTCTAGAGCTTCTAGATTTTCTAGAGCTTCTAGATTTTCTAGAGCTTCTAGATTTGAAATTTCTATAACTCATTGCGTAGGAATGACTTATATGAAAAAATGGCATGTCTTTGGAGTGCTCGTGGGCCTGCTGGGCCTGTGGGCCATCGCCCGCTATTTTCAGGGGACGTCCCCCCGTCCGGCTGATGCTCACGCGACGGAAGTTCCTGTCACGTATGACTTTGAGATTTTCAACACCTTTGGCCGCCTGACTCTCTATGGCACCTCAAAGGAATTTGGGGACCCCATCAACGCGAAACTGCAGCAGCGGCTGCGTCAGTTTCATGACACCATCAACGTCTATGACCCGGCCAGCGAACTGTCCCGCCTCAACCTCACGGCCCATGAAGCCCCTTTTCGCTGTTCGCCCATGCTGTGGGACATCCTGATGGCCGCCAAGGAGGCGCACGCCCTCAGCGAAGGCTGCTTTGATGTCACCGTCGGCCCACTGATGCATCTGTGGGGCTTCCATGAAAAGAAGGGGGGCGTCCCAACGGAGGAGGAGATTCAGGCGGCGCTGAAGAACGTGGGCTTTGACAAACTGCGCATCGACGAGGCGGAACACACCGTGGCGTTCCCCCATGAGGGCATGCGCATCGACTTCGGCGGCATTGCCAAAGGGTTTGCGTTGGATATGGCCGCCGATCTGCTGAAGACGGCCGGCCTGTCCTGTTATCTTCTGAATTTGGGCGGCAACATCCATTGTCAGGGCGGCGAGGCGCATCCCGCCTTCACCATCGGCGTCCGCAATCCCATGAAACCGCATGTTATTTTGGGCACGCTGTCCTGCACTCACGAGATGCTCGCCACCAGCGGCAACTACGAGCGGTTCCGCATGTTAGGCGACAAGAAGGTGGGGCACATCATGGATCCCCGCACGGGCCATCCCTGCGACTATCTGGCCGGCGTCACGGTAGTGACGACTCGCGGCGTTCTTTCCGATGTCCTTTCCACCACGGCCTTTGTGGGAGGGCGGCCATTGGCGGAGAAGTTGGTTCAAACCCTGCCCGAAACGACCTTCGTCTTTGTGGATGCCGCGGCGTCGGGGGAACCCGTGCCGGAGGTCATCGGTCCCCACAGTCTGATGCCTATTATAGTAGTAAATTATTGATATGCAGTAACTTAGATGTTTCATGAAGTCTGCTGAAAATGGCGAATTGCAAATTGCGGAGTTGCACAAGGGGCGTTCAGGGTGTAAATTTTGTGTTTGCATTCCGTTTTTGCATCAAGATTGAGTCGGAACATTCAGATGAAATACGATTACGAGGACAACGGCATTCGGGAAACCCTGCTTAAAGGGGTGCATCGCGTGGTGATTAAGGTGGGCAGCCGACTGCTGCTGGACATGGACGGCGCACCCGAAGAGGAGCGGATTGGCCAGCTGGTGGCGGAAATCGCCTCGCTGCGGCAAAAGGGGCTGCAGGTCATTCTGGTGTCCTCCGGTGCCATCGGAACCGGCCTGGTCCAGTTGGGGACGCCGACGCGGCCCAAATCCATGGCGGGGCTTCAGGCCCATGGCGCCGTCGGCCAATGCCAGCTCATGACGTATTATGTGGAAGCCTGCCGCCGCCATGGTTTCTCCTGCGCCCAACTGCTGCTGACGGCGGCGGACCTCCATGACCGCGAGCGCCATCTCTGTGTCTCCCAATGCCTTAACGAATTGCTGAACTTGGATGTCCTGCCGGTCATCAACGAAAACGACTCCGTATGCGTGGACGAAATCAAAGTCGGCGACAATGATCGGCTGGCGGCCTTGGTCGCCGGAATCTGCCGCGCGGAGCTGACGCTGCTGCTCACCACCATCGACGGCATGCGGGAGCGGGAGCCGGAAACCGGCGCCTTGGGAAAGCGCATCAGCGTCATGATGGAGATGGATGAAACCGTCCGATCCATGGCCAAAGGCACTGACGGCAACCGGTTCTCCGTCGGCGGCATGCACACCAAACTGCTGGCGGCCGACATCGTCACCAACAGCGGCGAATGTCTGTGGATTGCGGACGGACATGACTTCGCCATCATCCGCAGCGTCTTCAACGGCGATGACGTGGGCACGCTGTTCCGCCCCTCGCGGCGGCTGCGCATGCATGCATGGCAGCGCTATCTGGCCTTCTTCGCGCAAATTCAGGGGACGCTGATTGTGGATGCTGGTGCGGAGAAGGCACTTACGGCATCGGGAAAGAGCCTGCTTCCAGGCGGTGTCATTGGGCTGCGGGGCATCTTCAAGCGGGGGGACGCCGTTCGGATCATCGGCCTGGACGGGACGGAAATCGCCAGAGGCATCGTGAATTTCTCCACGGCGGACCTGTCTCTGATCTGCGGAGCCCACACCTCCCGTCTGAAGGAGCTGCTGGGCCACACGCCGGTGGACGAGGTGGCCGTCCATCGGGACAACATGGTAATCATGCAGTAGGCCGTCGCGGAGTCGTCTCATGTCGCAAAGCGAAAGAAAATGACACAACTTTGTCTTTTCTTAAGCTGTCAAGTGGAAAATTGCGGAATATGGCTTAAATTTTTGCCGTGTCTCCGGCTTTAAGGGGACCCATCGGCTGTCATGTTGTCTTTATATATAGAATATGGTATAGAATAAAGGTCATTTAAGCAAGGAGTTGTGTATGTCCGGCCACAATAAATGGTCTACCATCAAGCATAAAAAAGGCGCTGCCGACGCAAAGCGCGGCAAAATCTTCTCTCGGGTGAGCAAGGAAATCATCATGGCCGCCAAAGAAGGCGGCGGCGATCCCGCCCTGAACGCCCGTCTGCGCTCCGCCATCGCGGCGGCCAAGGCGGCCAACATGCCCAATGACAACATCGAGCGGTCCATCAAGAAAGGCTGCGGCGGCGGTGACGGCGTCCAGATGGAGTCCCTGAGCTATGAAGGCTATGCGGCCGGCGGCGTGGCGGTCATCGTCAACTGCCTCTCGGACAATCGGAACCGCACGGCGGCGGACATCCGTTCCTTCTTCACCAAACACAACTGCAGCCTGGCCGGCAGCGGCGCCGTGTCATGGAAGTTCCACCGCAAGGCCCGCTTCGTCATTGAAGGCGAAAACGCCAATGAAGAGAAGCTCTTCGAGCTCCTGCTGGATGGCGGCGCCGACGTGGAGGACATTTCCGTGGACGACGATGTGGCGGAGATCATCGGGCCGCCCGAAAGCTTCAGCAGCATCCTGAAGATTCTGGAGGACAACAAGATTCCGGTGTCCGAGTCCAGCGTGGCCATGATTCCGGAGAATGTGACCACCATCACGGACGTGAATGTGGCGCGGCAGGTGCAGAAGTTCCTGGACATCCTTGAAGACTACGATGACGCGCAGGAAGTCTTCAATGACATGGAGATCAGCGATGAAGTCGCCGAGCAGTTGGCGGCGGACGAGGACTGATTTCTATAACTTGTTGATAATCAAGGAGTTAGGTGTTTTTTCTGGAAGGGCGTGATATACATCCTTTCAAGATGGCCGATTCCTGATGGGCATATGGCCGGAGCAGACGTTGACCCCTCTGTTCCGGCCGTTGCGTTTTAGGGGCTTTCGTGGAGCGACCATGCAGATTGTTCACGTCAAGGAGATGCGGCAGGCTGAAGAGCGGGCCATGGCTTCCGGCGTCAGCGGAACGGTGCTGATGGAACGGGCGGGGCAGGGGGCCGCGCGGGAGATTCGGGAGGCGTTGGAGACCGTGCCGCTTTTCCGTCGCCGCCGATTGGTGGCGCTGGCGGGCAAGGGCAACAACGGCGGCGATGCCTGGGTGGTGGCCCGTCAGTTTGCCACATGGGGTTGGGAGACAAGAGTTTGCAGCCTTTGTCCCATTGACCGGCTGCCCGAGGCGGCCCGCGTCCATGCGATGGCCGCCGTGGAGGCATGCGTCCCATACCATGTAGAGGAACTGCCGGAGACGGCGCTGGAGCCAGGCACCGTCCTCATCGACGGCCTGCTTGGAATCGGCGTCTCCGGCGCCCCCAGGGGCCTGTGCCGCCAATGGATGGAGCGGGCAATGGCGGCCCGTCTGCTGGTCATCGCCATGGATATTCCCTCTGGCCTGAATGGTGACACAGGAGAGGGGGAGCTGGTGCTTCCCGCCTGGATGACCTGCACCATGGGCTTCCCGAAAACAGGGTTGTTTGAGGGCAGGGGGCCGGAGACTGTCGGCCGCTTGCGGGTCATTGACTTGGGTATGGCGCCTCCAGACACCTCCGCAGGGGAATGCTATGGACTGTGGGACGCCCGATTGGCCTTGCCGCCCCGTCCGGCGGACGCCCATAAGAACCGCTGTGGCCATCTGCTTTGTCTGGCGGGCTCCGGCCAATACAATGGCGCCGCCTATCTTTGCGCGGAGGCGGCCATGCGGTGCGGCGCGGGACTGGTGACTCTCGCCTTCCCGGCGGCCATGGCGCGGCGGGACTGTCTGGCCTCTCTGATTCTTGCGCCGTTGGGAAAGAATGATTCTAAGTCATTCTCCTCCAATATGATAGAAGATATGCAAGGCCTTTTTGCCACACGACAGGCTCTCGTGTTCGGGCCAGGCATCGGCCGTGACGTGTCAAGGGAAGTGCTGCGGGCAGTGGCGAAAAGCGGCCTGCCGCAGATTTGGGATGCGGACGGCCTCCGCCTTTTGGCCGCTCATCCGGAAGTGTGGTCGGAAGTCCCACAGCCAGAACAGGTTGTGCTGACACCCCATCCTGGGGAGATGGCTGCCCTGTTGGCCGGCTTCGAGCTGGATGGCGGCGGCAGCCGAGTGGAGCAGGTGTTGCGGCTGCAGAGTCGGCTGAGTTGCGTCGTGGTGCTCAAAGGACAGGGGACCTTGGTGGCGTTTGGCGGTCGCGTCTGTCGAAACACCAGCGGGACGGAGGCGTTGGCCACGGCGGGAACCGGTGACGTGCTCGCGGGTGTCATCGGCGCGCTGTTGGCCCAAGGCATGGCGGCGGCGGCGGCGGCGGCCCTCGGCGTCTTCCTCCATGGCTTGGCCGCCGAACGGTGGCCTTCGAACCCACGCTCACTCACCGCCGACGACCTGCCGCTCCTTTTTGGAGACGCCCTGAATATAGTGGAATATGAATAAGCCGTGAGGCGAAAGAGTGCGACGGTTTGTCTTCTTTTGCACGGAGGGCATTTGACAAAAGCCCTTGCCCCATTACAATAGACATCACGTGAGTTTTCAACAGAGGAAACCTTCATATAAAGGAGCATAAGATGAAACTTGGCATGATTGGTCTGGATACCTCCCATGTGAGGGAGTTCGTCAAGGTGTTCAATGACCCCAAACACCCCAATTTTGTTGCGGATATGCCGTTGGTCAAGGCATTTCCGGGGGGAAGCCAAAATACGTCCGTGAGCTACAGCCGCGTGGACAATTTCACGAAGGAGGTCGCCGCGGCGGGCGTGGAGATTGTGGATTCCATGCAGGCGCTGGAGGGGTTGGACGGCTATCTTCTGGAGTCCGTGGACGGTCTGCAGCATTTGGAGCAGTTCAGCCAGCTGGCCCAATTTGGCAAGCCGGTGTTCATTGACAAACCGCTAACTTGTTCCTATGCAGCAGCTAAGGCGATTCTTGACGTGTCACGGAAGACGGGCGTACCCTTCATGACCGCCAGTTCCATGCGCTATGCGGTGGGCGTCGCCGACCTTTGCCCCGAAGGGGAGACGGTCTCTTCGGCGGAGGGATTCGGCCCCTTGAGCTTCCTGCCGGACTACCGCGACTACTTCTGGTACGGCATCCATACGGTGGAGACCATTTACCATTATCTGGGGGCTGGCTGCGAGGCGGTGGAGGCGCTGTCCAGAGGGGACACCGAACTGCTCGTCGGGACGTGGAAAGACGGCCGCCTGGGCCTTTGCGTCGGCAACCGCACAGGTGCTTATCGCTTTGGGGCGCGGATACTTACGAATAAAACGCAGCATACCAGCGTCATTGACAACAGCGTGTCCTACATGGGCAGCATGTCCACGGCCATCGCGGCGTTCATGCGGACGGGGGTCTCTCCCATCGCGCCGCAGGAGAGCGTGGAAGTCATCGCCTTTTTGGAGGCCGCCAGCCGTTCCCACGCCGCCGGCGGCCGTCGCGTGACGTTGGCCGAGCTGGACAAGTAGAAACTTGGAATTTGGAATTAGGAATTTAGTTAGCAGTTAGCAGTTTTTTCTAGAGCTTCTAGTGCCTCTATAGCTTCTAGAGCTAGCTAGAGGAGGGTGTTATGAATAAATCATTGCAATGGATTGGATTGATGATGACAACCGCCTTGGCCGTCCCCATGCTCCATGCGGAGATTCAGTACGCGACCACCATTGACTATCTGGACTACGTGTTCTACGACAACATCGGGCCGCAGGACCACTATTCTCTGGAGAGCTACGAGCAGCGGATTCGGGAGCTGGCGGAGTGCGGCATCACCCAAATCAACCTGCGCACCAACTGCATGGGCGTGGCATTGCATCCCTCAAAAATCCTGCCCCGCTACGGAGAGGATGGCCGCTGGCACTATACGGAGCGGAAGGCCTCCATGCGCCTCATCGAGACCTTGAAGCGCTATGACCCGCTGGCGGAGACCATCCGGCTGGGCCACAAATATGGACTGAAAGTCTGGTGTTGGGAGAACATTTCAGACGAGTCCTTCAATTGGGACGCGAGCAGTATGCCGGACGCGGAGACCACCGCCCTCTGCCGAAAGTATAACGGCTATCCCCTGCTGGACCCCTTCCTGCGGGACCATGAGGAGTGCTGGGCATGGCTGAAGGCCAAGACTCCGGAGGAACGGCAGCGGGACCTGGAGGCGGCGCGGCGTTATCCTGTCGCCCGTATGGTCATCACCGCCTATGTGGACGACCGGCCTCCCATCAATTTCGGAAAGGCGGATTTGAACCTCTACGTCAGCGACGACAATGAGACGTGGACTCGATACGAGGGGCCATGGGAATTTTCCTGCTCGAGGGATGCGAAAAACCATAACAGCATAGAAGTCAATGGGTTGAATATTACAGCGCGATACATCAAACTGGCCCCCAAAAAGGCCTTTGGCCCATCCCATCCCTTCACGCTGACCTTGAAGGGTCGCAATTTCGGCAAGCTGTACAACACGCAGGGCGAAGAGGTGGTCAGCGACTGGGGCTGCCACATCCCCGGCATGAACAGCAACCAGCCGGAGTCGGCCATTACCATTGACGCGGAGTACCCGCTCCACACCGTGCTAAGCTTCGACCGTGTGCCTTCCATGGGATTCGACGCGCGGAACCGTCAGATTGGCTGCGCGGTGGGTGGCTCCGTCAAGCAGGTTCCCTTTGTGGGCATGCTGGAGTTCTGCAGTCCCGTCACGCGGGAGCATAAGTGGAAGCGCTACAAGGAGTTAGCGGACTATCCCTTCGATGGCTACATCCTCACGATGAACTGCCATTCCAACAACAGCAATGCGGACGAATACAGCTACAATCCGGCCGTGCGGGAGCGCATCATGGCACGCACGGGCAAGGACATCATGACGGATGACGTGCCGCTGGAGGAACTCATCCGTGAACGGCGGGACGGCCTCTCCGAATATGTGGAAGGCTGCAAGACGCTCATCGGGGCGCGGCCGCTGGTTTTGGAGGGATGGGGACCGGACTGGAAGCGCGGCGGCCTCTACGGACGGGACAATTATGGCTCCATCGTTCCTGACTATCCGCGCCTGATTCAAAAGGGCACCCTCGACGGCGTGCTCATGTACCATGACTTCGCCGACTATTTCACCGATGCGGTGACTGGCGGCCGCAAGATTCAGCTGGGCATGTACTACGACCTCAATGCAGGAGTCTTTTTCGTGGCGATGGGCAAGCAGACGGCCTTCAAAGGCGATTTTGCCGCCGCCATGAAGGACTATGCGGCAAAAGGCTATTTCACCACCATTGATTTGTACGAGACGCTTATCCTGTCCCATAGGCCGGCGTGGCAGGACATTGTGAAACAGCTGACTCATTGAGGCCGTGACACCCTTGAAATCGACGATTCCGCATTTACAGTAAAGACTTTACGATTTCGCCCCGTTGATGTGGCAACATCGTGGCAACTTTTCGCGACGTCAACAAACCAACATATAGGAGTATCACCCATGGCAGACATCAAAAAAGAAGTCTTTGCGGACGGCATTGGCCAGATTCATTTCGCGGGCGGCATGATCCGCCTCGACTTGGTGAGCCTTCAGCCCACGGAGGAGGGCAAGGCCCCCGCGTCCGAAGCCCATACCCGCCTCATCATGCCGCCCCAAGGCTTTCTGTCCGCCTTCAACTCCATGCAGCAGCTGATTGACAAGCTGGTGGAGGCTGGCGTGCTGAAGAAGAACGAGAACATGCGGTAGGAAGGAGCCATTATGCCGGATTTCACCATAAACCCCGCTTTTGGCGCGATGGGCGCCGGAAACTATAGCCTCAACGTGGGAGCCGCGCCGGCCGCCACAGCCCCAACCGCCGCCGCGCCGGCCGCCACAGCCCCGACCGCCGCCGCTCCAGCCAAGTCCACGGGCGATCCAGATTTGGCCCCCGGCCAGAAGCGTCCGGAGGGCGCCCAAAAGTCCATTTATGGCGAAATCCCGCAGATTCCCGTGCTTGACGCCGTGGACGGCATCAAGTTCGACTTCAATCACGGAATTCGCATCCTCTTCCCCCACAACGGGAAGACGTATCATGTGACGTTCATGGACATCGATACGGGGGTCATTCTCTACAGCAATGACACCGTGCCCGGCGCGTTCATCACCTCCGTCAAGAAGTTCTACATCCGGTTCCGCCTCATGATCCATGAAAAGGGCAACGACACGCCGATTTTCCAGCATGACATGGATTTGACGGACAAGGAGGTCATGGTGCAGCTTCCCGTGGGCACCATCGGGGACTCCATCGGCTGGTTCAGTTATGTGGAGCGCTTTCAGCTGAAGCACAAATGCAAGCTCATCTGCGTGATGACGCCGTGGATCGCCACGCTGGTCAAGGAGCAGTATCCGGACATCACCTTCATCGCTCCCGAAGAGACCGTGAAATACCGCCCCTATGCCTCCTATTACATGGGGCTCTTCTTCAGAGGGGACGTGGACAACCAGCCCATCGATTTCCGCTACATCGGCCTTCACCGCACGGCGGGCTACATTCTCGGGCTGGACGGCGACGATCTGAATGACCTGCCGCCCCGCTTCAACCTCTCCGCTCCCCGCCAGATTCAGGAGAAATACGTCTGCATCGCGGCCCAGTCCTCCAGCCAGGCGAAGTACTGGAATAACCCCTTTGGCTGGCTGACCGTCGTTAAGTTCCTGAAGGACAATGGTTACCGTGTCCTCTGCATTGACAAAGAGAAAGTCCATGGAACGGGGCTTCATTGGAACTACATCCCCTATGGAGCGGAGGATTTCACGGGCGACATTCCCCTTCAGGAGCGGGTCAATTTGATCAAGGACGCGGACTTCTTCATCGGCCTCTCCTCCGGCCTTTCATGGATCGCATGGGGATGCAAGGTGCCCATCGTGATGATCTCCGGCTTCACGCACCCCACCAACGAGTTCCACACGCCCTACCGCATCATCAACTACCACACGTGCCATTCCTGCTGGAACGACATGCGGGAGAATTTCGACCATTTCGACTTCCTGTGGTGCCCCCGCCACAAAGGGGACGACCGCCAGTTCGAATGCACACGGCTCATCTCTCCGGAACAGGTCATCGCCACCATCAAGAAGATTCCCACCTTCCGGCCAGCTGACGCTTGATTTTCATAACCTATTGATTATCAATGACTTATAGAAGTATTGACTAGGGGATGCCACATGAAGAACACCGGCTGGTCCATCTTCCCGTTCGCCATCATGTTCACCATCGTCCTTTTCGGCGGAAACGCCATGGGCGCCCCCACGCCGGAGGAAATCAAGACCTATGCGGACAAGTCGGGCGCGGGGGAGCTGGTCTTTTCCTGCACCTTTGACGAGCCGGACATTGCTAGCCATAACATCTTCAAGAAAAAGGAGTTCCAGCTTGTCCCCAATGCGGGCCGCAACGGGACGACCGCCATGGTGTTCGACACGAAAGACGCGAAAAAATATGTCGTCGCCGGCTTCCGCCTGCCTGACCTCGACATCAATTCCAATTACATCCTCAAGATGTACATCAAGGCGGAGAATCTCGTGCACACACCCCTGGCTACGGAGGACAGCAACGGCCTGTTCTGCTGGGAATACACCAACGAGAAGGGGGAATATGTACATGGCGAGTATCCCGTCTTCTACGATACCCCAAACGAATGGAAGGAATACGAGCTGCTGATTCGGCCAAAGCCAGAGGTCAAACACTCCCAACTGGTCTTCTATCTCAAAAAAGGCATGACTGGCAAGGTCACCTACGATGACATTTCCCTAAACAAATATGGCAAAAATCATGACGCCGTGCTGTCCTATCCGAAGAACCTGACATCGCGTCTTGGTCGCGAAGTCTTTGTGTTCCAATTTGATATGAAGACGCCAAAGGATGCCGTCGGGCTGGTCACCCTGCGCAATGGCGGCAACACCGTAGAGAAGATCGCCGTGCCGGACTCCGCCATGCGGGCGGCCGTGGAATTTGACGGCATCGTGGAGGGGCCTGTCGATTTGAGCTTTCAGACGGCGGATGCCCATGAGAAGGCCATCATCGGCAAGAATGCCTACCATCTCAAGGCGTTTGAGAGAGGGCCGGCGCCGTCCAACGCCGCCATGATTGACGAGAACGGCAATCTGCTCGTCGACGGCAAACCGTTCTTCCTCAACGCGTTGTTTGTGAACCATGCGCACAAGAGGGCGTTGGCGGACATCGAGGCGGCCGGCTTCAACGCCATCGTCCCCTACGCCTCCATGTGGCCCCATTCCTTCCTGCTGGACGAGAATGAGCTCTCCAATTTCACCGATGAAATCAAGCTGTTCATGGAAAAGGCGCGAAAGCACAACCTGAAGGTCATCTTCAATTTGAAGGGACAGCTGGAGCATGCGCACAACCACGAGGCCATCACGGACTGGGACGGCGTGACCGACCGCATGGCGATCGCCCTGAAGGCCGTAAACCTCATCAAGGACCATCCGCAGCTTCTGGGGTGGTACATCAACGATGAAATGCCCGCCATCTATCTGAACGATGTCATCAACATGCGGGAGCAGGTCAGCGAGGCGGACCCGTGGCATCCCGTCATCTCCCTGACCTACGACAGCGGCGCCCTGCCTGGCTATGCGAATTCGGGTGATGTCTTCTCCTACGACAACTATCCCATCGACCACGAAAAGACCACGCAGTCGTTGCGAGGCATGCTGCCTGGCCTGATGGCCGCGAGGGACTGCGGCGTGCCCCATTGGTTCGCGCAGCAAATCTTTAATTGGGCCATCTACAGGGTCAAGACTAAAGAGGCGTTCATGAAGAGCTATTTCCCGACGGAGAAGGAGATTCGCGCCATGCCTCTATTGGCGGCAATATACGGCGCAAAGGGCTTTGTCGGCTATCAGTATGACTGCGTGGTGCCCTATGTGGAGGACCGCTGGCCGGGCCGTTCCGCGGAAGAATGGCCGAAAGTCGTCGCCATGTCCCATGTTCTCAATGACTTGGGGCCGTTCATCATGGGGCCGGCCGACGCCCCCGCCGTGTCCGTGGAATGCACGGTGCCAGATGAAGTGAAGGCGCGGGCGTTCATCGACGGCAAGGGCGGCGTCCGCGTGCTGATTGTCGGCATGGGCAAGCCCTGCGACGCCACTGTGACCATTCCCGGTCACCCCAATCTCACGTCCCAGTTTGGCGCCACCCAATCTCTCGGCAACGGTGTCTATCGCTTCCATGCGGACGCCATTGACTCCGATGTGCTGAAATAGAAGCTGAAGAAAAGCCGCTATAGCGGCGACAGGATATTAGCCGTGGGTAAGCGCAACGCCGTAGGCGTAAGCGTAACCCACGGTGCACGAGAAAGTTAGAGTTATAGAACCGCGGAGCGGTGACAGGAGCCTGACGTGGGTGAAGCGAAGCGAAACCCACGAATAGGCAAGAGTTTGACGCAGGACGAGGGACGGGAGACGGGAGACGGGAGACGGGAGACGGGGCAAGGTGTCCCCTTTGATTTTACGGCCCCAACGGGGCCGAATTTCAACCACAAAACCTGCTTATAGGTTTTGAATAGTAATGACTACCATACAAAAAAGGCGCGTTAAAGAACGCGCCTTTTTCATGATGAACGGGGTTATTCCGCGAGGATGCCCTTCATCTTGTCGAATTTCTCCAGAACCGCCGGATCCTGCTGGGGGCGAATGCGGTTGACGACGGCGATGGCGATGGCGTTGGCCAGGAAGCCGGGAAGAATCTCATACATGTAGGGGCCCAGCGGGGAGAATTTCCAGCCCAACATGACGGCCGTGCCCACAATCATGCCGACGAGGCCGGACTGCCAGGTCATCTTGCGGGAGTAGAGGGAGAACAGGATGACGGGGCCGAAGGCCGCGCCGAAGCCGCCCCATGCGAACTGCACGATCTTGAAGATGGTGTTGAGGTTCGCCAGCGCGATGCTGGTGGCGAAGATCATGATGACCACCACGAAGATGCGGTTCACGTTCAGCATCTCCCGCTCGGTGGCGTCCTTGCGGATCAACATCTTGTAGAAGTCCTGAGACAGGGCGGAGGAGGCGGAGAGCAGCTGGGAGTCGATGGTGGACATGATGGCCGCCATGATGGCCGCCAGGAAGATGCCGCCGATCCACGGGTTGCACAGCTGGCCTATCATCTTGATGAAGACTTTCTCCGCGTCGATGGTGGTGGGGTCGGGGTACATGCCGATGCCGATGATGCCGATGACAATGGCGGCGGCCAGAGAGATGACCACCCAGATCATGGCGATGATGGTGGACTTCTTCAAGGCCTTATGGCTGGAGATGCCCATGAAGCGGACAATGATGTGCGGCTGGCCGAAATAGCCCAGGCCCCAGACGAAGGGAGACACAATGAACGTGATGAGGGCAACTAGGCTTATCTCCTTGGGCAGCAATGAGATAGAGAGATTTCTGGCTTCCAGGCTGGCGGCGATGGCGCCGTCCGAAAGGGAACGGACCGCCAGCAGGGGGATGATGACGATGGCGATGAACATCAGAATGCCCTGAATCAAATCCGTGTAGCAGACGGCCAAAAAGCCGCCGGACAGCGTGTAGACCAGCACGACCACGGCGCCGATGATGACCGCTCCCGCGTAGGGGATGCCGAACATGGACTCAAACAGCTTGCCCGCCGCCACCAGACCGGAGCCGGCGTAAATGGCGAAGAAGCCGAGGGTCACCAGCGCCGCCACCAGCCGAAGAATGCCGGTGGGGTCGTTGAGGCGGTTGCCCATGAATTGAGGCACCGTGATGGAGTCCGTCACTTCGGAGTAGACCCGCAGACGGGGGGCGACAAGAATCCAGTTGAAGAAGGTGCCCACGGCCAGGCCGATGGCGCACCATGTGTCTCCGGAGCCAGCGGCGTAGATGGAGCCGGGCAGCCCCATCAGCAGCCATCCACTCATGTCGGAGGCCTGTGCGGACATGGCCGTCACCCAGCTCCCAAGGCCGCGGCCGCCGAGAATGTATTTCTCAACGCTGGACTTCTTTTCATAGAAGTAAAATCCGATGAAAATCATCATGCACAGGTAAAGCCCGAATGACACGAGTGTTGGAAGCATACGTACGCCTTCTTTTTGAATATGGATTATGAAACGTCAAGGCCAATGGCCGCCCAAAACAATGCTATACTATAATCATATATCTAAAAGTTGCAATTGGACGGACGCCCCCGACTCGAATCCATGTCATGAAATAAAATGAATGAAAATGAAAGATTCGCATCGGCCTTCAGCGGGGCGAAATCGGATGAAAAAGCCGTCGTTGGCCGTTGGCATCATGGAATTTTCCGCCGTTTCTGATATGACTGGCTGAGAAAATGCCATTTTCAGATTTGGGACGAAAATCGCGGTTTTTCGGGCTTGGTGACCCCCTTTTTCAGAGGGGGAATGGCCGCTAGGGCCCCTGGAATCGCTTCTGTCGCATTGGACATGCGTTCTGGTATATTAATACCTAAATGGTCAATAGGGGCCTGGAAGGGCCACTTTTCGCAGTCTTGATTTTAGCGGAAAGACGTTCCGGCCACAGCCCAATGCCACCGTTGGCGCCATGCGCCGCCCTCTGTCGCCTAATGAAACGCAGATTTTATTGAATTGCAAAATATTTCATTTTTGATGAAAATATTTCACAGCCAGAGTTATGGGACGGCTGTGTATGTCAATTGCAATTCCGCATTTGAGCAATATATTAACCTTTGGAAACAACCGTCCTCGCGGCTGTGACAAACATACAGGAGTTCCTTTATGAAGATTGCATTTATCGGCGGCGGTTCCCTGAGGGTGCTGCCTATTGTACGCTCGCTTCTCAAGCAGGGCGGAATCCTGCAGAAAGGCGCGGTCGCGCTCATTGACCGTGACACTAGACGCTCGGACGCGGTCGCCACCATGATTCGCAGGTGCCCCGAGTTCGCGGGAAGTAACTGCGATGTCCGTAGCTACACCGACATGGAGGAGGGACTCACTGGTGTTGATTCACTCTATGTTACCATGGCGACCACGCGCGAACCAAGCTGGAGTGAAAATATAAGGCTCTCCGCCAAGGCGGGAATCTGGACCTCCGACCAGCTCTCGATAGAAGGTTGCCTCGCAGCTGTCCGCTATGGCGACGCCATCCTGCATTTCGCAAAGGTGATGGAGACGGTCGCCGCGCCGAACGCGACCATGCTGATTTTCGCAAATCCCGTCGCCGTCTTCAGCGCCCTTGTCAACAAATACACCAGAATCAAGGCGTTCGGCATCTGCCAGGGATTCCGCAACCACAAATACGACATTCCCGCAATCTGCGGCAAAAAGGGCTATGACGATTCTGTCAACGTCATCTCCGCCGGCGTCAACCATTACGCCTTCATGAACAGTGGCACATGGGGGGAAAAGAACGTCTGCGACGCCTTCGACGCCACACTCAGGAAGCTAGGACGCAACTACCGCAAGAAACTTGAGGAAAAGTACCCTAGCATTCTTGGACTCTCATACGCCATCATGCTGGAAGACTATGACAGGAATGGCTCTTTCATGGTCTCCTCCGAGGCCGACGGCATGGTCAACCTCGAGTTCAAGTCGCTTTTCGACACCGTGGTCTATAGCCATCGCCGCCGCAAAAGCGACCCCGAATTCGCTCTCGAATGCATCAATAGACGCTACGAGCATTTCTATAGTCTCCTCGAAAACGACAGCTCTGACATCTGGGACAATGAACCGCTCTGCCGTTGCGACGACCATGACCTCTCAAATGATATCTACGCCGCACTGTGCGGAAAGAAAACCTTCAGAATCTTCGCCAGCGCACTGAACAACGGCGCCGTCAAGGACTTTCCCGATGACTTTGTCCTCGAATACTCCATGGACATCAGCCGCAAGGGCATCAAGCCCGTCAAAAACCTTTTCGTGCCGCAGCCGCATTACGGCCTCGTGATGCAATTCGCAATGTGCCAGACCTTGCTTGCCGACGCAATCGCTGAGCACTCCCCGAAGAAACTCGCCGCAGTCCTAACCTACTGGCCGCAGGTACAAGGACACGTCAACGGACGCGAATACAACCTTGCAATGCTAGACATCCATCCCGACCTGCCTGACTACGCCAAGACAGCAAAGGAATTCATACGGTAACCTAGTAACTATTCATTATGAATCGTTACGAAAAATATAGCAGAAACAGAATGATTTTTACTTTGCGTGCATTTTGATATCAGGAGTGATTGATAATGAAGCATTTGGTCACATGTTTGTTTGTTCTGTTCTCCGCAGTGGGTTTTGTTGCTGAGGCTGGTGAAGATTTGCGGCCTCCGCTTGATAAAAGCGATTATCAGAAAACGGTATGGAGTCACGTCAATCCATGGTTTCCTTTCGACAAGAATCCAATCTATGATCTGGGAGGGCCCAATGTGGCGTGGCAGAAATATTACGGGGACAATATCTGGGGGCAGGGTTTTCTGTTGCTGGATGAATACGGTTTGGATGGCCTTCAAGTTGAAATCAATGAACCGGCTTCCTGGGGGGGACATTATCGGGCGATGTTGAATGAAGCCAAGGCAGTCGGTTCGAAAATCCGCCTGGGGATGTTTTTTGGCTGTTATTCCGAAAAAGCGGAACAGTCATTGGAGAACATGATTAAGATTCTGGGAGAGTTTCGGGAGGATTTCAAGACGCATCCAAACATGATGCGGATTGGAGAACGCCCCGTGATAGCGATTTACAATCCCACAAAGTATCAGCCGGAACAATGGAAAATGATCTTTGAAGGATTGGACCGTGAATTTGGCACTCCGTTTGTCTATTTGACCTGCCAGATGTCCGAAGAGGACATGCGTCGATATTTGCCGGTGTTTGACGGCGTCACGTCTTATGGCGGAGAAGGGATACACAAGCAACGGATTGCAGCGGAAATGCTTGGGCGTGTCATGAAACAGGAGTTTCCCCAGAAGATCTTTGAGGGCGCCGTTCACAGCACCTATACAAACCACTTCCACATGGGCGGCCTGGAAGTCGATCTGAGCAGATATTATCGAGAAAGCTTTGATGTCTGGATAGACAAAGCTCCTGATGCGATCCAGATCACCAATCTTTTCGACCATTATGAAAACTCTCTCATCTTCCCATGCTATGAACGAGAGGATTTCATGCTGCGCTATATGCAGTATCGGATTGCGAAATGGCGCGGCAATCCCTTCCCTGCAATGAAGACGCCGGAACTGGTCGTGACCAATCATACACAGATTCTGCTGGGACATCACGATTTGAAATTTGAAGTCATGGGCTTTCCGATTGATGCAGAACAGAAAGAGGTTCTTATCCAGCTTGATATCTGCAATACAGCCGGTGAGGTGTTGCGGTCATTTCCAGAGAAACAATTGATTCTTGACGATTTTCGGGTTGAACGTTTTTCCGTGCCTTCCACGGATTTTGCCTCCGAGCGAGGAGTGGTTCCACGCCTTTCCTATACGTGGAACGGCAGCAAATATAACATGAATTATAATCCGATGACACTTATTTCCCCCAGCATCTGTTCCTATCGGATGTATTGGGCGCGGTCGACAAAGAACGCATTGCAGACTCAAGGGGAGGACTATTGGACGATAAATGATGTCGGTCCTGGAGAAACAAGCGTTCCCGATGGCAGCGGCATATCGATTTTTACCGGTAACAGAGAGCAGACTTGGGTTGGAGGAGAATTGAGCGGCTGCCTGCATAAAGTCATCAAAAGAGACGGTGTGGATTTTTACTTTACAAACAGCAACGGAAATTGTCTGAAATCGGAACTGGCCTTGAACACGCCGCCGCCCGGACAGGCACTGCACTGGTATTATCTGGAAATGGAGAACAGGCATGGGCGGAAATGGCAAAGCCTGCCAATTTGGGAAACCGACGGCACGCGTGCGAAAGATGTCATGATACCGATTCCGCAGCAGGATGGAAGCGTTGTGGATTATCCGATTGAAGGAGCCCGCGTCCCTTACTTCTATTATCCCTGCAGGGAAGATCATCACAGGTTGCTGCTGGATGTCTCCGGCTACATGCACCATGGCAGCATCAACGGTGCCGGCTATGGAGGAGGGCATTTGGGCTATACGGGATACAACTACAACCACAACGGGCCGGTGGGCATAAGTGGCATGGCCAACCAGCCCAGTTTGTTCATGCGCGATTCCTCTGGCGGTTTTCTGCGTTTTTCCGGCAAGGACCATGTCACAATCATGGGCAGCACCGCATTCCCCGGCGCATCCACTTACGAGTTGTCGGTCCGTCCTGCCAAACTTGGGGAAGTCATGGGGCTGATCGGCAGCGGGAACAATCAGATTTCATTGTGCATGTTGCCGGATGGCAAGGTGCAAGTGCAGCGCCGCACGGCGAACGAAGGCATGGGCGGCGCTTCGCCCAAAACGCTGTTCGAAAATACAATTGTCTCAAATAGGCAGCTTGAAATTGGGAAATGGACGCGGCTGGCCGTCGTTTATGACTGCCGGAAACTGCAGTTGTATATGGATGGCCAGCTTGAAGGGGAGGTGGCCAGCGCGCCGACTGTCGAACACGAATGGATCAACCATCTGCTGATAGGGGCCTTGAACAAATGGGTGTGGGATCCCATTGCCAATTTCCAGGGGGATATCCGCCAGATACGCATTTATGGACGCAATCTTTCTCCGGATGAATTTCTGAAGGATGATCTGAAGAATTAGGAATTAGGAATTAGGAATTAGGAATTGTAAAGTTGCCAATTGCTAATTGCCCGACGGCGAGCCGCCGTCGCTATATCCCCTAAATTCCTAATTTCTAATTCCTAATTTCTAATTTCAAATTGTATTCTCTCCTTCTGCCAGCGCCTGTTCCGTGCCATTGCAGAGGAGCATGCCCGTGACACCACGCGGCAGACGGATGGTTCCAGCCAGCCTGTCTCCTTCCCGCCGAATGTCGAAGACAATCTCTCCCTGCGGATGGACCATCCTGCCGTCGACGTGTTCCAGCCGCCCCAGCGACGGCGCGATGCGCACCGTGCGGAACGCCGGAGACACGGAGCGGATGCCGGCGATGGTGGCGAAATAGTGGTAGAAGAGATGGGAGCTCCACGCATGGCAGTCCGAACGCGTCGGTTCCGGCGCTTCCCATACCGTCACGCTGCCCTTTTCCTTCATGTCCGTCCAGATGTTGGCATAGTCCAAAAGCCTGTAGCCTTCGCCGAATTTGGCAAAGGTATCGAAGAGGTAGTAGATCCATGACACGGTGGGCACGGTGATGCCCTTGCGGGCCAGCATGGCGTCGTAGCAGCGCCGTGCCTCCTCCCCTTCGATCACATCCGCAAGGAGGGCCAGGCATTGGGCATGCATGCTGAAATGCTCTCCTGACACATCGTCCATGAAAAGGGAAAGATCCGGCCTCCAGAAGGTCTTCTTCACGGCGGCGGCCGTCCGCGCGAAGCAGGAGCGCCAGTAGGCAGACAGCCCGCCATCTTCTTCTGGCAGATAGGCTTCCAGCGCGATGGCGGTCTTCAGGGACATCAGATAGTACAGGGAGAAGATGGATGACTTGCCGCCGTCCGTGAACGGTGCGGGAACGCCAGTCCTTCCCCATGCCGCGATCCAGTCCACAAAGGACCAGCCAGGAAGGCCTTCCACCAGTCCCTCTTCGTTCACATAGTCCGACAACGCATGGAGCATGGCGCGAACGCCGTTGCGAAGCCCCGTGAACTCCTTGCCGTCCTCGAATCCCCTGTACATGAGGAAATCGCGAATCATCATCGGCCAGATGGAGCTGAAGGTGGAGCTCAGCTGCGGTTCGCAGCCTGGATAATGCTCGCTGGCAAGTCCGCCCCACAGGGAGCGGGACCAGTCGAAAACATGCATGGCGCGGCGGGAAAGCTCCGCATCTTGCTGCAGGACATAGCCCGTCATGCATTCCAGTCGCGTGTCCGCCACGTACATGAGCTGTTCGTAGTACGGGCAGTCTATGTAGGTTTCATGCATGCACATCTGCATGGTGCGCAACAAGATAGGCTGCAAGTCATCCAGCAGCGGCTCATGCAGGCTGATGGTGGATTCCGCCTTGAAGGGATAACGGGATTCATCAAAATGCAAGGCATTGAGCGTCAATGGCTTCTCGCCTGTGGAAATCGCCAGCAGCACAAATCTTCCCGCACGCCACCACGGCACGGAGCATATGCGCGGAATTTCCTCAAATTCTCTGAATTCATCCCATTGGGGAACGGCCGGAAACGCCTTGCCTTCTATCTCGGCACGATTCCCCTTGTCCGTCTCGTTGCCAGGCCGATGCAGCGCCTCCGCCCACATGATGCGGATGGAGGCATACTCGCTGCCGGCCGCTGTCAGGACAGGATATGCGCACACATAGTCGCCCAAATCTAGCAGCACGCCCAAATGCGTATGGGCGGGAAGCGTCAGTGGACTGTTTTCGTCATGGAAGAACTTCTGCCATTTCTCCATCATGCCGTTCGGCTCGCAGGTGGATTTCGCAATCAGATTCTCCTGCCCGAACGCCACGCTGTCCAGAATGGCCCTGACGCGGATCTGCTTCTCCGGATAGCGCACACGCAGCTGTTCCGGCAGATTGGAGGGGGAAAGCCGCCAATTCGGCGCTTTCGCTCCCCAGATGAAATTGGCGCGCGGCGCCATCACGACGGCCGGCGTCACAGTTTCCGCTTCCGTGAACATCGTCTTGAGGGATGTGATGCAGCCCATGCCCGTGAAACCAAGGCCTGGCTGATAGGACAAGCCCTTGATTTCACGCACCTTCCAATCTCCCTTGCCGGTGTTGAACATGTCGCGGCATTCCTTCTGCACCGCGCCGAAGATGAAACCGGGCCGACATCCGATCTGCGCCCGCGGCGTCACAAGGCTCTTCAGCGAATAGTACCAGCAGCGAGCGCGCAATTCGTGCCTTCCCGCCGTAAATTCCATGTGGAGAGTGGAAAACGCCCAGTGGTCCACATCGCAGCGGTCCGGTCCCATGGCGCAGTAGGCGCCGTCCAGATAGAGCTCGAATCGGTTGTCCGCACTTATCTGGCAATCCAGCGCCAACGGCTTCTCCAGCTCGAAGGAGAGGCTGAATTCCACCATGGAGCAATCCTCTAGCCCCAAAAAGTCCGGATGCCATATCCAAGCCGCCTCGTCAAGGGCATATTGGAGGTAGATGTTCGCGTTGCGGGAATCCAACGGTTTTGTCTGTATGCGATGCACGCTGCTCATATTTCACTTCTCCCCAAAAACTACTTGCTCCGCCGGTGTAATCATCTGCTTGGGATACGGTTCCGCCGCCGAGGCAGCCAGAAAACAAACCGCGCTGATTGTCATCACCATTTTTGAAATATCCACTACTTTGTCCTTTCATATTTGAAACTACAGGTGTATCTATTCAGAACCCCTTTAAAGTCCACGGAATACACGGAATGAAATGACAAGTCGAATCAATCAGGCCCCTTTTCGCAAAACGCGCTGAAGCGGCGCGGGTCTCCGGGATGTCACGGAGACGGCGGTCCTTTAGGACCTTTTTTGCGAAAAGGGAGGCTGCCATCTGCGTCTTCTGTGTCCTTCCGTGTGTTCTGTGGACTCCTTCTGAATAGTTACCTACTGGTAACGTTTATTCCTTAACAATATATTACATGAATCCATGATGAGCCAGACGAACGGATGATTTTTCGACGGTGTTCTCGTTGCATTCAACGCCACGTCCAGACATATATGACATGATGTCAGGTCTTGGCATGTCATGACATATAATAGTATTGTATAGACAAAAATGTCATGATTCGCTTTCATTGTCATGGGATTCGCCATATTTCCCTCGTGGACATTTGCAATATGGCGCAACGGCATTACAGTATTTTGTGCATGTGATAGCGTTGGAGGGCACGGTCGGCTCCGCCTCCAGCCTATCCCTCCTTTTTAGGTTTTTGTTTCCAAAGAGTTGCCAGTGATGGCATAGGCAAAGGACTCCAACCCAAAGTCAAAGGTAAAAACATGTGTGATTGCAAGTTGTCAGAAGGCGCGAAGGCAAAGTTTGCCGTACTGGACGCCTTTATTGATGGCCTTGGCATCGATGTCAAGGACGATCGCAGACGTGGATATCTCATCCAGGTTCTGCACAAGGCGCAGGAGATTTTCGGCTACCTGCCACGCGAAGTGCAGAAGCATGTGGCGGACAAGCTCGCGCTCACGGAGGCACAGGTTTCTGGCGTCGTCAGCTTCTACAACTATTTCACGACCGAGCCCAAGGGCAAGTATATCATTGACATCTGCCTGGGCACCGCCTGCTACGTCAAGGGATCCGAGACCGTGCTCAACGAGCTGGAGCGCGTCCTCGGCATCAAGGCGGACACCACGCCCACGGCGGACGGGCTGTTCTCCATCACCGCGCTGCGCTGCGTCGGCTGCTGCGGTCTGGCGCCCGTGATGCGGGTCAACGGCAAGGTTTACGGAAGTGTCACCCCCGCCAAAGCGCGCGCTGTGGTGGAAGAAATCAAGGCCAAGGAGGCACAGGCATGAAAAAGATTACAAGCAAGGCCGACTTGATGGCCATGTACGACTCCGCCAAGGTCAAGCTGACGCTGCGCCTTGCGGGAGCCAAGACGGACTCCAAGAAGAAGGACATCCTCATCTGCGGTGACACGGGCTGCTTGGTCTCCAACAGCCAGGACATCATCGCCAATCTGCGCGCCGAAGTCAAGGCCGCCGGCCTTGAGAACGACGTGAACGTCGTCCAGACGGGGTGCTTCGGCTTCTGCGCCCAGGGGCCGATTGTGAAGATCATGCCGGACAACGTCTTCTATGTGAAGGTGAAGCCGGAAGACGCGAAGGAGATTGTGGAGAAGCACATCGTCGGCCACCAGCTGGTGGAGCGTCTGGTCTATGTGGAGCCCACGCTGAAGGCCCAGATCACGGACTGCCAGCAGATGCCGTTCTACAAGAAGCAGCAGCGCATTGCGTTGCGCAACTGTGGCGTCATCGCCGAAGAGAATATCGAAGAGTACATTGCGGCGGAAGGTTTCCAGGGCCTGGCCAAGGCGCTGACCGAGATGAAGCCTGCCGACGTGGTGCAGGAAGTGCTTGACTCCGGCATCTGCGGTCGTGGCGGCGCGGGTTTCCCCACCGGCATGAAGTGGAAGATCGCGGCTGGCGTGCAGGCCGAAGAGAAATACATCGTCTGCAACGCGGACGAAGGCGACCCCGGGGCGTTCATGGACCGTTCCATCATGGAAGGCGATCCCTGCTCCATCATCGAGGCCATGGCCATCGGCGGCTATGCCATCGGCGCACAGAACGGCTTGGTCTACATCCGCGCGGAATATCCGCTGGCGGTCTCCCATCTGCAGCTGGCCATCGACCAGGCCCGCGAGCTTGGCCTCCTCGGCAAGAACATCATGGGCACGGGCTTCAACTTTGACATCAACATCAAGTTGGGCGCCGGCGCCTTCGTCTGCGGCGAAGAGACGGCTCTGATCCACTCCATGGAAGGCCTCCGCGGCGAGCCCACCACGAAGCCGCCGTTCCCCGCCAACATCGGCGGCGGCTATTGGGGCTGCTCCACCAACGTGAACAACGTGGAGACCTACGCCTCCATTCCAATCATCATGCGCAAGGGGGCAGCCTGGTACTCCAAGATCGGCAACTGGGTCACCGAACGCGATGAGAACGGTCATTGGGTCAAGACCATCAGCGGCAATGCGGGCACGAAGGTGTTCGCTCTGGCCGGGCAGGTCAACAACGTGGGTCTGGTCGAAGTCCCCATGGGCACGACCCTCCGCGAGATCATCTATGAAATCGGCGGCGGCATTGCCGGCGGCCGCGAATTCAAGGCCGTCCAGACCGGCGGCCCCTCCGGCGGCTGCATCACCAAAGAGAATCTGGACACCCCGATTGACTACGGCTCATTGATGAAGATCGGTTCCATGATGGGTTCCGGCGGCATGATCGTCCTCTCCGACAAGGACTGCATGCCCGCGATGGCCAAGTTCTATCTGGGCTTCACCAAAGACGAGTCCTGCGGCAAGTGCACACCCTGCCGTATTGGAACCCGCCGCATGCTCGAAATGCTCGAGACGATCTGCGACGGCACCGCCACGGAGAACACGCTGGTCGAGCTGGAGAAGCTGGCCAACACCATCCGCGACACCGCGCTTTGCGGCCTCGGTCAGACGGCCCCTAATCCCATCCTCTCCACACTCCGCTATTTCAAGGATGAGTACATCGCCCATGTCCGTGACAAGAAGTGCCCCTCCGGCACCTGCACCAAGCTCTACACGCTGAAGATCACCGACGCCTGCATCGGCTGCACAAAGTGCAAGCGCAACTGCCCCGTCGGCGCCATCAGCGGCGAGCCGAAACAGAAACATGTCATCGATGTCAGCAAGTGCATCAAGTGCGGTGCCTGCATTGACGGATGCCCGAAGAAAGCCATTGTTAAGGAATGAGTGTGAGAAAATGAGTGACGTAACCATTAAAATCAACGGTAAAGAAGTTTGTGTTCCTGCCGGCTCCACCATTCTTGAAGCCGCTCAGAAGCTGAACATCAACATCCCGACCCTGTGCTACTGCAAGGATCTGGGCTGCGGCGTCTCCAACAAGCCCGCGTCCTGCCGCATCTGTCTGGTCGAGGCCACCGGCATCCGCCCGCGCCCCATTCTGGTGCCTGCCTGCGCGACGCCGATCACCAACAGCAAAGTGGAAGTCTGGACCAATTCGCAGCGCGCCCTCAACGCCCGCCGCACGGTTCTCGAACTGATGCTGAGCGACCATCCCAAAGACTGTCTGACCTGCCCGAAGAACCAGGACTGCGAACTGCAGAAGCTGGCCGCCGAATTCGGCATCCGCGACATCGAGTTCAAGGGCGAAACCAACAAGTTCGACATCGATGACTCCAGCGAAGCCATCATGCGCGACCTGAACAAGTGCATCATGTGCCGCCGTTGCGAGACCGTCTGCAACAAGGTCCAGACCGTCGGCACCCTGACTGGCGTCGGCCGCGGCTTCTCCGCGAAGGTCGGTACGGCCAGCATGATTCCGCTGGCGGACACCTCCTGCACGTTCTGCGGTCAGTGCGTCAACGCCTGCCCCGTCGGTGCCATCACGGGCATCAGCTATGTGAAGAAGGTGTGGAACGCCATCAACGATCCCACGAAGACCGTGGTCGTCAGCACGGCTCCGGCAGTCCGCGTCGCCATCGGTCAGGAATTCGGTTTCGAGCCCGGCATGCCTATCACGGCTAAGCTGGTGGCCGGCCTCCGCGCCCTCGGCTTCGACAAGGTGTTTGACACGAACTTCGCCGCCGACCTGACCATCATGGAGGAAGGCAACGAACTCGTCGGCCGCGTAAAGGACTTCCTCGGTGCATTGAAGGCTGGCAAGAGCGCTATGGATGCATCCCTCGCCGCGAAGCTGCCGATCCTCACCTCCTGCTGCCCCGGCTGGATCAACTTCATTGAGCACAATTTCCCCGACCTGCTTGACATCCCGTCCAGTTGCAAGTCCCCGCAGCAGATGTTCGGCGCCACCGCGAAGAGCTTCTACGCGGAGAAGCTGGGCATCGCCCCGAAGGATCTCATCGTGGTCTCCGTCATGCCCTGCCAGGCCAAGAAGTACGAGGCGGCACGCCCCGAATTCGCGCCCAACGGCGTCCGTGACATCGACTACGTCGTGACCACCCGCGAGCTGGTCAAGATGCTCCGCGAAGCCGGCGTGAATCTGGCCAACATGCAGGACGACAAGTATGACAGCCCGCTGGGCGAATCCACTGGCGCCGCCGATATCTTCGGCGTCACCGGCGGTGTGCTTGAGGCGGCTCTGCGTTCCGTCTACTGGATGCTGAACGGCAAGAACTTGGAAGGCGATGCCATCAACTTCCGCGCGGTCCGCGGTCTGGACGGCGTGAAGGAAGCCAAAGTCGAAGTCGCCCCTGGCCTCACGGTCAACGTCGCCGTCGCCTCCGGCCTCGGCAACGCCCGCAAGGTGCTCGAAATGGTCCGTGAGGATCGTTCCCGCTTCCAGGCCATCGAAATCATGGCCTGCCCTGGCGGCTGCATCAACGGCGGCGGCCAGCCTTATCTGCATGGCCATCGCGACCTGCTGGACAAGCGCATGAAAGGCCTCTACACCGAAGACGAACGCAAGGTCAAGCGGCTGTCTCATGAGAATTCGGACATCCAGAAGCTCTACAAAGAGTATCTGGGCACGCCCGGCAGCGAGAAGGCCCACCATCTGCTCCATACGGTCTATCATCAGAAATAGTCCGTTGACTGCCATGACCATTATGGCAAGGTGAATCATAAAAGCCTCCGGAATGCAAAATCCCGGAGGCTTTTTTATGGAACGAAGAGCTAGACTTGGCTTCGCATGCGGCAAAGACTGTGCATTTGCGCCGCATGCGATGCAGATTGTTGCATGGAAGCCATGAATCCATGGGATGTTGATTGGCAAAATTCGTAATACGGGATACCTTATAGGTTTGCCGAAACTGTTTTGCATGGAGAACATGGATGTTGGATTTTCTGAATAACCGGAAGCCCCGCAGGATGCGCATTGTTCGCAATGGCCATCCCGCGTTGCGGCAGCGTTCTGCGGAGATCGTGACCATTGGCGAGGAGGAGCGTCAGCTTGCCGAGCGGATGGTCGTCACGTTGCTGGAGAGCGAGGTCCCCGGCGTGGGGTTGGCGGCGCCGCAGGTGGGCGTGAACAAGCGCATGATTGTGATTGACACCAAAGGCGATGAACGGGATGAAAAGGCCTCGGCGGCTCTTTCCCCGGGCGAGATGCTGTTCAATCCCATGATGCCCGTGGTGTTTGTCAATCCGCAGATTCTCGCCGTCTCGGAGGAGAAGAACGTCTGCGGAGAGGGCTGTCTGAGCTTGCCAGGCGTCAGTGGCACCGTGGAACGGCCTCGGCGGGTGCTGTTGCGGGCGATGACCATGGATGGGCAGATCCATGAGGCGGAGTGCGACGGGCTGCTGGCCCGCTGTCTGCAGCATGAAATCGATCATCTTGACGGCGTGCTGTTTGTGGATCACATCTCGGAGGAGGAGATGGAGAAGGCGGCTCCCACGTTGGCGCGAATGGCTAAGGCGGAACAGAAGTACGTGGCCCGCTGAGGGGCGTTGCAGGAGCGCAGCATGCAGACGGGAAGCCCCGGACAATTCAATGAAGAGCAATGGCGGGTCATCGGCCTGAAGCGTCCCTCCTACAAGACGCTGTTGGGTTGGCTGTTCCTGCGGCCTCATCTGGCGGTGTTCTATCTGCGCAGCGTGCGGATTTGGAAGCGGAGCGCCCTGCTGCTCTTCATCCTGCTGGCGGTCGGCGGCGGCGTGAAGGCGATGATCGTCTTCCCCGAATTCATGGGACATACCATTCGCATCGCCAAGGCCGTCTCCGGAGAAGTCGGCTATCTGGGCGTCAAGGATGGCCGGCTCTTTTGGGGCGGGGAGTTCGCGCTTCCCCACACCATTTACGCGGGGGAATGCCAGGCGGATTTCTATGATGTTGGGCAGCAACCACTTACAGCGCAACTGCTCAAAGGGAGCAGCCGCTTTGGCCTGATTTTCACATCGACCGATGTGCGCTTTTGGATTCGCGATTTCGTCAATGGCGGAACTCTGCGCAAGGCCACGTTGGCGGACGAGAAGAGCTTCCGCACCTTTGAGGAACGGCTTGCCAAGAAGGGGGTGACCGAATGCGTCATGGATCAGGAGAAGATCATCCTGTATGCCCAGGCCGGATGCATCATGGCCCTTCCCCTCATCGCCGCCTACTATTTCTGCGAGCTGTTCTTTCCTGTTCTGCTCTGCATGGTGATTTTCATTGGCGTGGTGCTTTGCTTCAACCGCAATTGGCGCATGGCCAAGAAGGAGCTGTTTTCCCTTTGCGTGCATTTCTGCATCCCGCCGCTGATCGCCGGCATGGGATATGCCTTCGTCAATGTCCCCTGGCTGGACTTTCAGACCCTTTACATGATTCTTTTCCTTGTCTATCTGTATTTTGTCTATATCAACCTTAAACGCTTTATTTCGGACAGCTTGGGGCAGAACATGCCCTGAACTCGCCGTAAACAGGAAACACCATGGGAACTTCTGAACCGTTTTTGCACTCCCTTTTGGATCTGATCGTCCGTTATGGAGATCAGGCAATGGACTATCTGACAAAAGTGGGAAAGGACACGGAAAAGGCACAGCTGAAGGCAGATCCGATGACCGCCATTTTGATCGCCATCGGCCTCACCTTCTGGCTGGGGTCGGCCTTCTGGGCCGCCTCCATCGCCAGCTGTCGCCGCCATGCATCGCTGCCCCATTTCCTGATGGGACTGATTCTGCCGTGGATATGGCCCCTTTACATCCTCTTTAATATGGAGATCAAAGGCGAGCGGGAGCGCAAGGAGCTAGCCGCCCAGGAGGCGGCGAAACGGGAGGCCGAAGAGGCGGAGAAGGCACGGCAGCTGGAGGCGGTGATCAAAGAGCAGCGGGGGCTGATCCGTGACGACGGCGTCAAGGGCGGCTACACGAGAGACTACTTCTTGGCCATCTCCCGCAAGGAGGACGGCACGCCGGGCGGCCCATGGAAGGCCGTGTTCTTTGACCGCGAGGTCTTGGTGAAGCAGATACTCGAGGTGCTCGATGAAGTCATCTCCGTGGAGATGGTGGACCGCAAGGGCAAGATGTCCAAGATGCGCATGCCCTTCAACAAGATCGAGTCGTGGGAGGATACGGACCAGCAGGAGCTGGACAAGGTGCTGGCGGACGCACAGGCCGCCGAGGAGGCGGAAAGCAGCCACAAGAGAAAAACCACCCTGAAATTGTAGGTCGGCGAAGTCGAACACGACAATTGAAAGGGTCATTCGAATACAGGAGACCAATAATATGTTTGATGCAGCGGAGCCCAATGCCTCCTTCCCGAAAATGGAGGAGAGCATTCTGTCGTATTGGCAGACGGAGCATATCTTTGAAAAATCTCTGGACTTGCGGAAGGACGCCAAGCCCTTTGTCTTCTATGACGGGCCGCCCTTTGCCACGGGGCTGCCACACTACGGCCACTTGCTGGCCGGCACCATCAAAGACGTGGTGCCCCGCTATCAGACCATGCTCGGCCGCTATGTGGAGCGCACCTTTGGTTGGGACTGCCACGGGCTCCCCATCGAGGCCCTCGCGCAAAAGGCGCTGAACCTGGCCGGCGCTCCCGCCATCAAGGAGCGGGGCGTCGATGTGTTCAACGAACAGTGCCGCTCCATGGTGCTGACCTATGTCAGCGAATGGAAGGAGACCGTCAACCGCATGGGACGGTGGGTGGATTTTGACCATGGCTATAAGACCATGGACAGCAAATACATGGAGTCCATTTGGTGGGTCTTCAAGCAACTGTGGGAGCAGGGGCGCGTCTACCGTGCGCACCGCATTATGCCCTACAGCTGGAAGCTGAACACGCCGCTTTCCAATTTCGAGGCCAACAGCAACTATCAGAACGTGCAGGATCCCGCGGTGACCGTCCGCATGAAGATTCTGGATCGGACTCTGCCGGGAACCGAAGGCCTCACCGTCTACGTGGTCATCTGGACCACCACCCCCTGGACGCTGCCCTCCAATCTGGCGGTTTGCGTGGGGCCGGACATCGACTACTGCGTTGTCCGCGACGGCGAGTCCAACGACGCCTACATCATGGCGAAGGCCCGCCTGAGCGCCTATTACAAGAAGCCGGAGGAGTACACCATCCTCTACGAATGCAAGGGCGCTGACTTGGCCGGAATCCACTATGAGCCCATCTTCCCCTATTACGCCGACCATGCCAATTCCTTCGTGGTCCTCTGCGACGGCTATGTGACCACCACGGACGGTACCGGCATCGTGCATCAGGCCCCCGCCTACGGTGAAGACGACTACCGCGTCTGCACCGCCGCCGGCATCGAACTGGTGGATCCTCTGGACGACGACGCCAATTTCACGGACAAGGTGCCCGAGTTCGCGGGGCAGAATTGCAAAGAGGCGGACAAGGCGATCATCAGGCATCTGAAACAGAACGGGAAGCTGGTTTGTCAGTCCACGATTGTCCACAGCTATCCCTTCTGCGAGCGCACGGACACGCCGCTGATCTACCGCGCCATCGATGCATGGTACGTCAAGGTGGAGGACCTCCATGAGCGCCTGAAGGCCAACAACGAGAAAACCTCCTGGATGCCGGACTACGTGGGCGACCGCCGTTTCGCCAATTGGCTGGCGGAGGCAAAGGACTGGAACATCAGCCGGAACCGCTTCTGGGGCTCCTGCATCCCTGTGTGGATCAATGTGGCCGACCCCGACGACATGATCTGCGTCGGCTCCATCGCAGAGCTGGAGGCCCTCTCCGGCCAGAAGGTGACTGACCTTCATAAGCATTTCATCGACGCCATCGAAATCAAACGGGACGGCAAGACCTATCGGCGGACTCCCGAAGTCCTTGACTGCTGGTTCGAAAGCGGCTCCATGCCCTATGCCCAGTTCCATTACCCCTTCGAGAACAAGGAGAAAGTGGAGAAGGGCTTCCCGGCGGACTTCATCGCGGAGGGCCTTGACCAGACCCGTGGTTGGTTCTACACGCTGATGCTGATCTCCACCATGCTCTTCGACCAGCCGGCCTACAGCCATGTGGTGGTCAACGGACTGGTTCTGGCGGAGGACGGCCGCAAGATGTCCAAACGCCTCAAGAACTATCCGGATCCGCGGGAGGTCATTGACAAATACGGTGCGGACGCGCTGCGGTTGTGCCTGCTGGGCTCCCCGGTGGTCCGTGCGGAGGACCTGCGCTTCAGCGAAACGGCGGTCCGCGAAATGATGCGGACGGTCATCCTGCCGCTCTGGAACGCCCATTCCTTCTTGGTGACCTATGCACGGGTGGACGGATGGCGGCCAGCCAATGGCGTGGCGGAGCCTCCCGCTTCTCCGGAGAACGTGTTGGACCGCTGGATCCTCTCCCGTCTCATGGAGACGACGGCGGACATTCGCAACGCCATGGACGGCTATGACCTCCAGCGCGGCGCCAACCGCTTCACGGGCTTCATCGAGGATCTGACCAACTGGTACATCCGCCGCAGCCGCCGCCGCTTCTGGAAGAGCGAAAGCGACACGGACAAGGCGCAGGCCTATCAGACTCTCCACTATACGTTGGTGACTCTGTGCCAGCTGGCCGCCCCCTTCATCCCCTTCATCACGGAGACCATCTACCGCAATCTGCGGACGGAGGCCATGCCGGAGTCCGTCCATCTGACGGACTATCCGTCTGTCCGTGCGGAATACCATGACGCCCGCCTCAACGAATGCATGGGACGCACCATGGCGGCGGTCACCTTGGGCCGTTTCCTGCGGACTCAGGCCGTCATCAAGACCCGTCAGCCGCTGGCGGCGGCAATTCTGGTCTCCGCCGACGCAGGCGTGCGGGCGGACCTGCAGAGCATGGCGTCCGTCATCGCGGAGGAGCTCAATGTGAAGGAGATTCAGATCCGCGAGGACGAGGAGGAACTGGTGGTGCTCAGCGCCAAGGCCAATAAAAAGAAGTTGGGCCCGAAACTGGGAGGAGCCATGAAACTGGCCCTGCCCGCCATCGAGTCCATGGGGGCGGCGGACATCCGGACCCTCCGTCAGGGCGGCACCGTGACTCTGAACCTGAACGGACAGGCCGTCCAGCTGGAGCTGGAGGACATCTTCGTCCAGCGGCAGGAGAAGGAAGGCATGACCGTGGCCAACGAGGCGGACATCACCGTGGCGTTGGACACGCGGCTCAATGCGCAGCTTATTCAGGAAGGCTGGGCCCGCGAGGTGGTCAGCCGTCTGCAGAATCTCCGCAAGGAGATGCAGCTGGATGTGACGGACCGAATCCATGTGCATTATCTCGGACCACAGGAGATGCAGGAGGCCATTCAGGCCCAGCAGGCCTATATCGCCAACGAGACGCTTGCCCTAAGTCTGACCGAAGGAGACGACGGCCAGATGCACGAGGTGGAGGTCAACGGCGTTCAGGCGAAATTCAGCGTCTGCAAGGCCTGATGGGGCAGGGGCTTAAGCTCCCTGCCCGAATAGGAGAACGGCATGGCGGAGACAACCGGTCTGGCAATATCCCTCGGCTTGGAGATGACGGCGTTGATCATCTTCGTGCTGATGCTCCATTGCCTTCGAAGGGTCGTGGGGGCCATGCCGCTGTACTTCGTCGCCGGAATCTTCTTCATCACCTCCGTTCTGGTGTGGCTTCCCGAATATGCCGTCGGCGTCAATCTCGAGACGGACTGGGGGGCGCTGCAGCATTGGGTCTTCTGTCTTCCGGTTCTGGCGGCCTTTTTGGTCGTCTATGAGGCGGAAGGGACGCTGGAGGCGCAGCGCTACATTTTCGGCATGCTGATTCTGGCCATCGGAAGCCTCTACATCTCCCAATTGGTCCTTATCCACTATGACGAAGTGGTGCTGAACTTTCTCAGCAATCTTCCCGACTACGACTACCACCTCTCGAATGTCCGCGGCAGTCTTGTCGGCATTTCGTTGATTCATCTTGCGCTTCTGGTGGTGCTTCCCATCGCCTATCAGGCTCTGCGCAATGCAGGAATCTCCGTTTGCATCTGTCTGACCATCGCCATGTTCGGCTATCTGGTTCTGGACGAGCTGATTCTGCAGTGCTTCGATTTCCAGTCGCCGCAGTGGCTGCCGTTCGACTCATGGATGGCCCGCTTCGCCATGGTCCTCTGGGTCTCCATCATCCTATACCTTTATCTGTATCAGGGGCGATGGCTGGCCTTTGAGGGACACCGCGGCGCCTATGGCATCATCTCCGAACTGCTGACTTACATCCGCAGCACCGACCAACTGCGCCGCACCGTGGCCGAATGGGAGGAACGCTATCAGACGGTGTTCGACAACAGCAGCGAGCTGATCTTCCTCCTGTCTCCCGCCGGAACCATTCTGAACGCCAACCGCGCGGCGGTCAGCATGCTAGGCAAATTCTGCGAGGACCCCGGATTCCAGCTGGCCAGCGCCATCCGCTCCGAACAGGGCGCCCCCTTTGAGTGGCAGGACGCATGGCGGAAACTGGAACAGATTGCGGACCGCGACGCCGGTCCCTGCACCTATTACAACATGACGCTGCAGCTGCCGGACCGCAAACCCATTGACATCGACGTCAATCTGACTCCTGCCAAAGTTCGCGAGAAGAAGGTGGCGCTGCTTATCGCCCATGACATCACGGTGCAGCGCAACAAGGAGCGGGAACGGCAGCGGCTGGAGGAGCAGCTGATGCATTCTCAACGGCTGGAGAGCATCGGTCTTCTTGCCGGCGGCGTGGCCCACGATTTCAACAACCTGCTTCATGGCATCCGCGCCAGCGTGGAAAACCTGGAGCATCAGGGCACCGTAGCCCCCGAGGGCCGTCCCATGCTGAACAACATCAGCGAGGCCAGCGCCCGCGCCGCCGCCTTGACCAGCCAGCTTCTCGGATTCGCCCGAAAGGGAAAATACAATGCGGAGATTTTGGATTTGGCGGACCATATCCAACGGACGGCGCAACTCTTCCGCACCACCATCAAAGACGTGGCCTTCAAGGTGATCTGCGATCCAGATCCCCTTGTCATTGAGGCAGATGCGACGCAGCTGCAGCAGGTGATCCTCAATCTGCTACTCAACGCGAAGGACGCCGTCGCCAAAAACGAAGGGGAGAGGAAAATCGTCCTGCGGGGTGAGGCGGCTCACGGCGACCTGCCCGGATGGGATGACCGCCCCAAACCCGATTTGGACTCCCGACTCTACGTCTGCCTGCGGGTTCGGGACAATGGCTGCGGCATGACCGACGAACAGCGGCAGCACATCTTCGACCCCTTCTACACCACCAAGCCCGCCGGTCAGGGCACGGGCATGGGATTGGCCATGGTCTATGGATGTGTCCTCCAGCACCATGGATGGGTCTCCGTCACCAGTCAGCCCAATGTGGGCAGCGAATTCATCGTCTTCTTCCCGCGCTGCACTAAATAGCCATAAATGATTGAATTTCAATGACTTACAAAAGCCATGACATGGCAAAGTCGCATGCTTTCGTAGCCTGAAGAAGAGCCGCGAAGCGGCGGAAGGATATTAGCCGTGGGTAAGCGCAACACCGCAGGTGCAAGCGTAACCCACGGACAGCCAGGAACATACATGTTTGGAACCACGTAGTGGTGGCAGGATAATAATCGTGGGTGAAGCGAAGCGAAACCCACGAACAGGCAGGAGTCTGACGCGAGACGCGAGACGTGAGACGAGAGACGAGAACCGCAGGACGAGGGACGGGGGACGGGAGACGGGAGACGGGAGACGGGAGACGGGAGAAGGGGGCACTTTCCACTCTTTGTTGTTGTTGACCCCAAAGAGCAGTTTTAGCAGCTTACGGCAGTTCGTTGAAGCTGTAGAAACGCAGCCCCAGCTCCTGTCCCTTCTGGAGAATCCGTTCCACTTCGACGGGCTCGATGTGATGGCCTTTGGCCGGATCGGGGGCGATGCGGTGGGCATAGAACACCACCAGCTCCTTGCGGGCGGCGGCTCTTGCCATGGCGCCGTCAATCTGCTCCTGCGTGTTCGGCGGATATTTGTCAATGCCTTTGCCGTTGAAATAGAAGTGGTTAGCGACATCGGCAATGGGGACGAAGGCGTTGTCCACTTCCGCCCAAGACTGCCCGTCCTTGGGGAAGATGCCCGTTCGGATGTGGCGGAAATGGGGCTTCAGGATGGCGTCCAACTTGTCGTCCCGTGAGCTCATGGGGCAACCGTAGGAGGTGACGTTGATGCCGTATTTGCGGAAATCCTCCATCTGGCCAAGGGAGTCCGCGTTGGCGTATTCCTCTGGGGTCATGCCCTTCTCTGTGACGCATTTATGATAGTTGTCATGGAGTTTGCCGTGGGCGCCGATGGCGTGGCCGTGGGCTTCGATGGCCTTCAGACGGGCGGCCATGGCCTCGTCGATGTTTCCGCAGACGAAGAAGGTGACATGGGCGTTGTATTTGTCGAAGATGGGCAGCATGGCCTCCCAGTCGTCAAGATTTCGGTCATCGAACGTGAGGCAGACGCCTGGCTGGGTGAGGGGGGCCGGCTGTCCGTTGTTGGCCAGTTCGGTGGTCACGGCGGGGTCGTTCTTGACGCTGCAACCTGTGATGGCCAGCGCGATGCCGAGAATGGAGAGGAGAGGTTTGTTCATGGATTCACCTTTGTGTTGAGGTTTGTGTTTGATATACAAGAGGTTGCGATTGGATTATTCAAGGAAAAAGGGAGTGTCCTCGTCGATGAGCTTTCGGAGGGACTTTTTGGGAGAGGGGGCCGCTTTGCCGCCGTTGGGGGATTCGTCCGCCGGCTTTTCAGTCCCCTCTGTATTTGTAACTCCTTCTTGTGCAATAACTTCTGATGATACTGCCGTTTCGGGGGCCGTTTCCGCAGAGGCGGCGGTGGTGTCGTTCGTCGGCTCGGCGGTGGCTGCGGCTTCCGCGTCGGCGGACGTGTCAGAAGCGGTTCCATCGGCGCTGCCTTTGTTGGTGACCGTGATGCTCTCCACGGGGTAGATGGTGATCTTGTAGCCGCGGGCCTCTTTGGCGCGAAGGGCGTAGTCGTTGAATTTGATGGGGATGGAATGGTAGGAGCGGCGCTTGTTGGGGGCCAGGTTCAGCGTGACCTCCACGCCAGAGGCGGTGTACAACGCCTCGATGATGCAGTTCGGCGGCAGGACATGGTATTCCTTGCCTAAGATGAACTGATTGATGCAGAAGCGTTTAAGATACCAGATGCCCTCGCTGCGGTCGCGGTAGAGCAGGGAGTAGACCTGGTCCTTGTTGTAGATGAACACATATTTCGTGGGGCCGATGTATTCTTTCTCCGGAATGGCGATGACGCGGCAGGTTCCGTCGTTGCGCAGCAGCATGAGCTTGTCGAATTCCGTGCAGGAGATGGGGGCGCTGTCCTTGTTGCTGGCCTTGACGGCGGTGCCGAGGAAGTGGTTGACCTTGTCATGGCTGACTTTCAGGTTGGCGCGGGCCACCTCTCTGGCGTCAATCTTGTCGATGGCGGCAATCTGCGTGTGACGTGGATAGAGGTCGCCGTACTTCTCCAGAAGATGGCGGATGAAGGCGATGGATTCGCGGACGATGTGGGCCAGCTTGTCCCGCGTGTCCGCGATGTCCGATTCTATTTTCTGCAGCTCCTGCTCGTTCTTGTTGATGTCGAAGAGGGAGATGCGGCGGATGGGAATCTGCAGGAGCTTGGAGATGTCATCGTCCGTTATCTCTCTGCGGAGACGGTCTTTATGGGCCTCGAGGCCTTTGCGTGTCTCCGCATAGACCTGCTCCAGCGTGGGGCATTTTTCGATGCGCTTGTAGATGCGGAACTCGACGAAGATCTGCGCCAGCGTCTTGTCGTGGTATAGCAGTTCCAGCCGTTCCAGACGCAGCTCCTGCTCCCGATGGAGGAAGAGCTTGAGCTTCTCCGTATTGCGCCGCAGAATGTCGGAGACGCTCATGATGGTGGGCTGATTGTCCAGAATGACGCGCATCATGGAACTGACGGTCATCTCGCAGTCCGTGAAGGCGTAGAGCTCCCGAATGGTGTCCTCCGCATAGACATTGCGGGGCAGGGTGATCTCGATGGCGACTTCCTTTGACGTGTAGTCGTTGATGCCCGCGATTTTGATCTTGTTGGCGCGGGCGGCCTTCTCGATGGAGGCCATGAGGGCCTCTGTCGTCGTCATGGCGGGAATTTCGCGGATGATGATCTTCTTGTCGCCTTCCGCCTCGATGCGGGCCCGCAAAGTGATGCTGCCGCGGCCGTCATCGTATTGGCTGGCGTCCATGAGCCCGCCCTGCGGAAAATCCGGAAACAGCTGGAAGGGACGCTCTTCCAAAATGGCGATCTGCGCCTCCAGCAGCTCACGGAAATTGTGGGGGAAGATACGGGTGGCCATGCCGACGGCGATGCCGTCCGTGCCGAGCATGAGCAGGGCGGGCACTTTGGCGGGCAGGCAGACGGGCTCTTTGCTGCGGCCGTCATAGGCATCGACCATTTCCGTAAGATCCGGATTGAAAAGCACTTCCCGCCCCATTTCCGACAGGCGGCATTCAATGTATCGCGGCGCGGCGGCGGAGTCCCCCGTCACGATGTTGCCGAAATTCCCCTGACGGTCGATGAAATACTCCTTGTTGGCCAACACAATCAGGGCGTCGCCAATGGACTGGTCGCCGTGGGGATGGTAGTGCATCGTGTCGCCCACAATGCCCGCCACCTTGTTGAAGCGGCCGTCATCCACTTTGTGTAGACAGTAGAGAATGCGGCGCTGCACGGGCTTCAATCCATCGTCCACATCCGGAATCGCCCGGTCGCGGACGACGTAAGAGGCGTATTCCAAGAAGTTTGTGGACATCATCGCGTTGAGGGTGTCCTCTTCCATGGAATGGCCTTCGTCTTGAATGACATCTGCTTCCGGCTCCTGCGGCTCAAGTCCGGGGAGCAGGTTCTGGCTGTCATCCATGTCCTTGTTGTCTTTGTTTTTGTCCATTTCGATGTATGTGGCGTTGTGACGGGCTCTTGGGCGGCGTCATACAAGATGGGTCATGATGAAATCGCGGCGTTCGGGGGTGTTGTCTCCCATATAGAAGCCCAACATGCCGTCGATGTTCCGCGCATTGTCGATGGTGACGGGAATGAGGCGCATCCCCTCGTCGATGAACTGGCCAAACTCGTTGGGGGAGATTTCGCCAAGGCCTTTGAATCGGGTCAGCTCATGATCCTTGCCCAGCTTCGCCATCGCGTCGTCCCGCTCGCTGTCGTCAAAGCAGTAGAAGGTCTGCTTTTTGTTGCGGACGCGGTAGAGCGGGGTCTCGAGAATATACAGATGTTCCGTCTGGACAAGGGGATAGAAGAAAGTCAGGAAGAAAGTGATCAGCAGATTGCGGATGTGGAAGCCGTCCACGTCCGCATCGGAGGCGATGACGATTTTGGAGTAGCGCAGCCCGTCAAGGGACTCCTCCACGCCGAGGGCCTGCATGATGTAGTAGAACTCCTCGTTCTTGTAGACCGTGTCCTTTCGCTTTCCGTAGCAGTTCAGCGGTTTGCCGCGCAGCGGAAACACCGCCTGCGTCTCCGGGTCGCGGGACTTGACGATGTTGGAGGCGGCCGAATCGCCTTCGGTCAGGAAGAGGGTGGAGTCGGCGCATTTCTGCTTCTCGTCCAGCTTGCGGCGGGAGGCGGCGTCGCACAGATGGAACTTGCAGTCCCGCAGCTTAGGAATCTTCAGGCTGGTCTTGCGCGCCTGCTCCTTCGCCTCCTTCTTTACGGTCTGAATCTGCTTTCGGACGGATTCATTGCTGGTGATCTTGTCCAGCAGCTGCGCCTTGAGCTCAGGGTGCTTGTAGAGCATTTCCGCCACGGCGGACTTGACCTCGTTGACGATGGGGCCGCGCACGTCCGCATTGCCCAGCTTGTTCTTCGTCTGCGACTCGAAGACGGGGTTCTCGATGCGGATGGCGATGGCGGCCACGATGCCGCCGCGGATGTCATCGGCGTCCATGCTTTTCTGCATGATTTCGTTGACCGCCTTCGTGAGACCCTCCTTGAAGGCGGAGAGGTGGGTGCCGCCGTCGTTGGTGTACTGTCCGTTGACAAAGGAATAGTAGCATTCGTTGAAGCTTCCCGTGTGGGAGAAGGCGAACTCCAGCAGGTCGGAGCGGTAATGAATCGGCTCATAGAGAAACTCGGACTCCTGCTTGTCCGCCAAAAGATCCAGCAACCCTTTGCGGGAGAAGAACTTCTCGCCGTTCAAGCTAATGCTCAGGCCGCTGTTCAGCCACACATAGTGCTGCATGCGGCGGCGCAGGTGCTTCATGTCAAAGTGGAAGCCATGGAAATACTTCTCCGACGGGAGGAAGCTGACTTCCGTGCCGGAGGGCTCGTCGCAGTCAAAACGCTCCTCCGCCTTCAGGACACCCTGCTCGAAGACGGCTCGCACCGCCTTGCCGTCCCGTCGTGAGATGACGGTAAAGTGTTGCGACAGAGCATTTACCGCTTTCAGACCAACGCCGTTGAGGCCGATGGAGATGGCGAAGGGGCGAGGTTTGCCGTCCTCTCCCGTCGCGAACTTGCCGCCGGTGTTGATTTTGGAGACGCAGTCCACGACGCGGTTGAGCGGAATGCCGCGGCCATAGTCGCGGACGGTCACCGTCTGGTTCTCCGCAATGGTGATCTCGATGCGGCGTCCCACCCCCGCCATGAACTCGTCGACGCTGTTGTCGATGACTTCCTTCAGCAGCACATAGATGCCGTCGTCCGGATGGTCGCCGTTGCCAAGGCGGCCGATGTACATGCCCGGCCGAGTCTGAATGTGCTCCAAGGCGGAAAGGGAGAGGATGCTATCGTCTTCGTAAGCGCCTGAGTTAGAGGAAATTGGAGATTTGTCTGCCACGTTGGACCTGCGTTGCGTCTAAAGGGTCAGTAGTTTTCGTCTTCTTCGTCTTCTTCGTCAAATTCGTCGTCGTAGTCGTCGTCCAGCTCTTCGTCTTCATCGTCGAACTCGTCGTCGAACTCATCGTCCAGTTCATCCTGATCTTCGTAGTCCAGGTCTTCGTCGTCTTCGTCATAGTCGTCGAACAGCTTGGAGGACATGACCAGCTGGCCGCATTCGGGGCAGGCACCGTCTTCCTTCTCGACTTCGCTTACAAGAACCTTGCATTCGCAAAACGGGCATTTGATCATTTCTCTAGCCATGGTTGTCTCCTTATGAATGGATTTCCATACACGTTGCCCCCAGAAAGGGGCGCGACAAATATAAAACCTAATTTTTATTCGTCAATTCACAATATGAAGTTTTTTGTCGCGATTGTGGAAATTTTCGCCGTGATTTTGGGGTGTGGCTCTCTGTGGCGGTTGGGCTAGCAGGGGGCGGTCATGACTTCACAGCTCGGTTTAGGTTGAAAAATAAACGGCCCCGAAACGCCGCAAAGGGGGTTCCGGGGCCGTTGGCTCACGTCTGCAGGAGACGTGGAATGAATGGCTTAGTTGATGTAGGTATAGACTGTGTCCTGAGTGAAGAAATAGATGCCGGTGTTGGTGCGGTTGATGACGGGCATCATGCGGGACTGCTGCAGCAGCTCGCCGGCGGTGGTGGCGGCGGCATGGCCGTCAATGTAGGCGATGTTGCAGCGCTCGTTGTGCAGCATGCGGACCGTGATTTGCCAATTGTTCTTGATGAGGACGTTCTGGACCATGCGCTTTGCGCCGTTGGTGCTCCAGCTGTCCGCGATGGCCAGTGTGCTGGCGGGGTTCTTCAGCGTGTTGGTCAGCATGAAGCGACCGCCGCCGGCTTCCTTGACATACATCGGGTCAAGGTCTGCCGTCTGGAAGGCGCCATAGACCGCCAGATAGGTTTTGTTGGTGGCATCCAATTCGGCCTTTGTGCTGACGGCGGGGCAGGTGACCATGGCGGAGCCTTCCTCCAGATAGCCTGTGGCCATCAGGAGCGCGCACCAGGAGTAGGCTTTGACGGGGGTGTTGTTCAACGTCACGACCCAGTCAATGTAGTTGGGGAAGATGCCGCCGAAATCGTCCATGTACAGCATGCAGGCTTCCAGACCGCCTTTGACGTTGGACGTGCAGTTGATGGCAATGGCTTTCTGCTTCGCTTTTGCCAGAGCGGGCAGCAGCATACCGGCCAAAATCGCAATGATGGCGATGACAACCAGCAGCTCGATGAGGGTGAAAGACTTCTTTTTCATGGTGCAATCCTTTCTAAATGTCTAAACAGCAAAAATTTACCCCCCCGAAAAATTTTTCGGGAAACCAAAGAGAGCAAATCCCTCTGTTTTCGCCTATAATTATACTAAACTTTGATGCCAAAAACAACCCCCTCTCTCAAATTTTCTGCTTTTTTCCGTGTTTTTTTCTCCAACGCCAAATTCCATTGTGGCATTGTCATATATTGTCATGTTTTATATGGAGGTTCACAGAATATAGTCCACAGAATACATGGAAAAAACTGAAGCCGAAACCCGCTGACGCGGGTCCCGGCGGGGTGTTTATATATTTAAATCCCTGTAAGTCAGATACTTGCGACTTGCTTCATTCTGTTTATTCTGGGTTTTCTGTGGACTCAATGAAGAAGGGATGGCCGAGGCATTTCCAGCCGTCGTAGGGGCAGTTGCGGCCCTTTGAGGCGAAATTCGCCACGCGGATGACATGGGGGGCCTCGGGCAGCAGAAGGGTCAGCCGGTTGATGGGGCTGCCGGTGGCCACGGGCTCCAGCGGCAGGTTCAGCAGACGGCGGGGGCCGGCGGCAAAGCGGTCGATGAGCTGCCGCAGAGACATCCGGCCGCTGTTGACCAAACCATCCAGACAAAGGGGCACCGCCGCCTCCAGACCCACGATGCCGAACGGCGCCTCCATCCAGCCGCGGGCCTTTTCTGCCGCCGCATGGGGGGCGTGGTCCGTGGCGATGACCTCCACCGTTCCTTCGCAAAGGGCCTCCAGAAGAGCCTGACGGTCGGACTCCTCCCGCAGAGGCGGCGCCATTTTGGCGTTGGTGCCGTGGGTCTTGCACCACTCGTCAGTCATAAACAAATGATGGGGACAGACTTCCGCACTGACAGACAGGCCATGGCGCTTGGCCTCCCGAAGCAGCTTCACCGTTCCTGCGGAGCTGATGTGCTGCAAATGGATTCGGCAGCCGGTGTCCTGAGCCAGTTCGATGTCTCTGGCGGCGATGCTTTCCTCCGCGAGGCGTGGCTGGCCGGGCAGGTTCAGTTCGCGGGAGACCGCTCCCTCGTGCATTACGCCTGGCTTGGAGAGGGACAGATTCTCACAATGGTCGATGATGGGGCGCTGCAGTTCCGCCGCCGCCTGCATGATGTCCCGCATGAGATGCCGGTCTTGGGGCGTGCTGCCATCGTCGCTGAAGGCAAGGACACCGACGGCCGCCAAGGCCTCCATGTCCGTCATGCGCCGCCCCTGCCGTCCTTCCGTCATGGCGGCGGACTGATGGATGCGGACCTGTCGGATGGACGCCGCACGCTCCATCAGCTCCAAATAGCGGGACGGCGTGTCGATGGGCGGCACGGTGTTGGGCATGGCGAGCACGTCGGAGAAGCCGCCGCGATGGGCGGCCCGCGCCGCGGACTCCATATCTTCCTTATAGGTCTGCCCTGGATCCCGCAGATGCACATGCATGTCCATGAAGCCGTGGGTCACCACACAGCCTTCCAGCTCCTGAAACTCTTCGGAGCCCAATTCGGAGGCCGGCAACAGCAGACCGTCGCGGACAGCCAGGTCCGCCGTCACGTCCGCAGGGGCGCCCAAGTCGATGAGAGTGGCGTTGCGCAGCAGAAAATTCATCTCACAATTCCTTCGCTAGCCCTAGAAGCCCTAGAAACTCTAGAAACTCTAGTAAAATTCCTAATTTCTAATTCCTAATTCCTAATTTCTGAAAGGGTTGCACATGTCGTTTTCTGCCGCCCCTTCAGGGCTTGAACAATCGTAACAATCTGCCATACCCGGGGTTACGCTTGCCGCTTCGCGGCCACGCTTACCCCGGGCTGTGCTCCGCCGCCCCTTCGGGGCTGACAGACGAACTGCAATGTCGCTTTGAAAAATCATATTCTACCCTAATGTGGTATAATTCCTAATTCCAAATTTCTATTTTACACGACAAATTTCTAATTTCTAATTTCTAATTCCTAATTCCTAATTTTACACGACAAATTTCTAATTCCTAATTTCTAATTCCTAATTATCAACCCCTTCCAGCCGTCGTGGTGACGCGGAGAGGATCTCCTTCAGAAGAGGATACTTCTGCGTGCTCCACATGTCCACTTCCTCATAGAACTCCACCTCATCGATGTCGTTCTCCTTCAGGACTTCAGGAAGCACGTTGCGAAGATTGTCCAGTTTGGCGCCGTTGGCCAGATAATGGAGAGTGAGGCGAGTGGAGGTGCCCGCCAGCTTCGCCTTGAAGGCCTTCACCTCATCCTTCCACTTTTGGCTCCATTCATTCTGCTGATGGGCGGTTCCAAGCATGATCACGTTGTCCACCAAGCCTTTATGGGCCCAGGTCTCCACATCGAAGAAATTGTCGATGGAAGCCTTATGCCACCATGGATACATGCTGCCATGGTCATAGAGGCCGATGGCGGAATGAACCGCCGCCATGACCTCCAGCTTGCCGCCCTTTGCATGGACGATTTGGGCCACGCCGTTCAACATTTGCGTGAAATATTCCCCTCTCAGTTTCAGGAAGGCGTTTTCATCGTAGGGCTGTTTCCGCGGATCCACGCCGTGGCGGCGGATAAACTCTTCCACCACCGGGTCGGAGAAGCCGTAGAAGAGGTTGCCGCCGCCGAGCTCCTCCACATTGCCGCCGCAGGGCAGGGAGTGGCTGCGGATGGAGAAGGCGACGCCGTCCAGGTCTGGATAGCGTTCGTACAGTTCCGCGACGATTCGCTTCATGCGCTCCTGATTCTCGATATAGGCATATTCGGGGAAGCCGATGGCGTAGCGTTCAAAGTCGCCGAAGCGGGCGATGAGCGTGCGGCCTGTGCCTTTGGCTCCTGTCCAGATGGAGCCGTCTCCCCAATAGGCTCCGTAGCCGGCGCTGCCGCCCAGATTGTGGATGCGGTCGGAGTCGCCGCCGAGGAGGATTTCGCAGGAGATGTAGAGATCCACGGGCTTTCCATTGTCGTAGACGGCGCGCACGGCGTCAGGGGATTTGGTTTCAGTCAGCGCGTTGAAGTCCCCCGCGAATTTGATGATGGGGTCGGTGATGGAAAGGCCCTTGATGACGGCGTCGTTGCCGTGGCTCTCCACGGTGAAGGGCGTCTCCACCTTTTTGAAGAGGCCATTTCGGGGGGCGGTGTAGAGAATCAAGTTGTCCGACGTAAGTTCCGACGGACGAGCAAAATGCAGATGCAGCTCCGCGATGGGCCTTTCCAGCTCCTGAACAGGCCGCAGGTCCGCCATGCGGTGCTTGACATGATGCTCCTCCTTGATGCCCAGGTCCCGCATGGGCCATTCGCCGAAATGCGCAAAATCCTCTGTTCCAGGGAAATAGTGCATGTAGAGGGAGGTGTCGAATACGGGGTCCCAATAGTAGAGCTTCATGCCCAGCTCATGGCAAACCTTGATGTATTCGGCCACCACGTCATAGCTGTGGACGGTTTTGTAGAGCTTCATGGCCCATTCGTCGTTGTGGGAGCCGGTGTAGAGGCGGCGGACGCAGGAGGGATAGTAGGCCACGCCGCCGGTGCCGCGGAAATAGACCTTGCGGATGCCCGCGTCATAGGATTGACGGACCCGGTCCGCAAGCTCCTCTTTGCTGTAGTAGTCTCCTTTGTCCGTGAAAAAGGCGTTGTCGAGAAAATCGATGGCTTGGCTAAGGAGGATGGGGCGTTTCTCCGGCGGGGGCTCTTGGGCGGCCAGCGGGAGACACAGGATGGCGGCCGTCGCAAGGGAAAGGGCGAATCTCATGATGACTCCTTTCGGGGATGAAAACTGAGAAAAATTCATAACTTGTTGTATATCAATTACTTATGAAAATCATTCGAACGATGGGATGGGAATGCGCGCACCGTCCTTCATGGCGGACTCATGGGCGCAGATGCCGGCGGCGGTCCATTGGGCGGCCTTCACGGCGTCGATGGCGGCGGGACGGCCCTCAAGGATGCTGCGGACGAATTCATGGATGAGATGCGGATGGGAGCCAAGGTGTCCGCAGGTTCGCGTGAAGCCGGCGATTTCGGGCGGCAGCCTGTCGCCTGTGTCAGGGAAGGACTCGGCTTTTTCCATTTTGCAGGAGCGGCCCCAATGGACGATGCCGTCGTCGGGCTCGTCGGCGAAGCGTTCAAAGACGCTGTGGTCGTTGAAGAACCACTCGAAGGAGGTTTTGCTGCCGTAGACGCCGAAGCCCTCGCAATAGACTCTGGCGGTTTCAAAGAGGGTGCGCGTGAGTTCCACGACGGCCGCCGTGTTCTCCAGTTTGAACAGCGCCGTTTCCGCAGGGAAGGGATTGCCGTAGGGCTTTTGGAGCTCCTCCCGCATGGTGCCGGAGCCAAAGCAGACGACTTCCGTCGGGCGGGCGTTGGCCAGTTTCAGCAGCGGCGCGATGGCGTGGGTGGCGTAGTGCATGGGCGGCAGGCCATTCCAATAGGAGGGCCAGTTCTCCATGTCCTGATAGTGGCAGCCGCGCAACAGCTGGATGCGGCCGATTTCCCCCGCCTTGTACATCTTTTCTACATGCAGCATCTGAAACGTGTAGGCGGCGGTCTCCATCATCATGTAGTTCTTTCCTGTATCCCGTTGCGTTGCAACGATTTCGGATAACTCTTCCAAAGTGCATGCCGCCGGCACCGTGCAGGCGCAGTGCTTGCCGCTGCGCAGAACTTGAAGCGTCTGTTTCGCATGCAGCGGAATCGGCGTGACAAGATGCACCGCGTCAATGCCGTCATCCTTTAGCGCTTCATCCAGAGAGAGATAAGCCTTGTTGATGCCATGGTTGTCTTCAAGAACCTTTTGAAGGCACGATGCCTTCACGTCCACGATGTCCACGGCATAGACATCCGGATGTTTGCACCAAATAGGCACAAAGTCCGCCCCAAAGCGCAGGCCCACCACCGCGACGCGCAACTTCCCGTTCTTCATGACTGGCTCTATTCCTTCTTGTGAAGCAGATTGATTTCGTATGGCGTTGCCGCCCTTTGTGAATGCCCTATAATGTATCTCCTTTTGCGACAATGCCAATTCTCCCGCCGCAATTGCGGCGCTTCCACGCGGGCGGTGAAGAGTGAAAAGTGTCTCTCGTCTCTCGTCAAGTGAAAGGTGAAAGGTGAAAGGTGGGACGAGGGACGGGGGACGGGGGACGGGGGACGGGGGACTGGAGACGGGAGATGAGACGATAGACGGGAGACGGAGGGCCCTTTTCCTTTTCACCTCTTTTGGGCGGCAACTCCATGATTTCCACAAAAAATCGCGAAAAAAAGACAACATTCGGCTTGCAAAGTGTCGAAACCACATCATATTAGCTATCATTATGGAAAAATGGATTCGACATGATTTTCGATTTTATTGGCCACGACACGCGTCTGTCATGGCCTGCTCGTGTACGCATATGGAGCATTAGGGTAACAGCATGGTGATGACGGATTGGACGATGGTTCAGTCCGTCTTTTTTTCAAAACCCGCCGCCAGGACAGCGATAGACCGTCATGGAGGCGGGTTTTTTCGTGATTTTTTGTTTTGGTTATTATATATAGTTGAATCAAAGGGATTTTTCAAGGAACGAGGTGAAGACATGAACGATTTGCAGATTAAGGACTATGTGGACCGACAGGCGCTGGAGAGCCTGCAACTATCTCGGATGCAGCAAGTTATGAAGCGGGTATATGAAAACGTCAAGTTCTATCACGACGCCTTTGACGCGAAGGGCGTCAAACCGGAGGACTTGAAGACGTTGGCGGATTTGGCGAAATTCCCCTGCACGGTGAAGACGGACCTGCGGGATCATTATCCCTTTGGGCTGCTGGCAGTTCCGCAGAAGGAAGTGGTGCGCATCCATGCCTCCAGCGGTACCACTGGCAAGCCGACGGTGGTCTGCTATACGCACAATGATCTGACCAGCTGGGCGGAGACCATGGCCCGCACGCTGATCGCCGGCGGCGTCACGGAGAATGACGTGGTTCAGGTGGGCTACGGCTATGGCCTCTTTACGGGCGGCTTGGGGGCCCACTACGGTGCCGAACGCCTCGGCTGCTCCGTGATTCCCATGGGCGGCGGCTCCACGGAAAAGCAGCTGATGCTGCTGAAGGATTTCGGCTCCACCGCCGTCTGCTGCACGCCGTCCTTCTTCATCCATCTGATTGAAGAGGCGGAGAAGATCGGATTGGATTTCCATGAGACCAAATTGCGCAGGGGCTTCTTCGGGGCGGAGCCGTGGACGGAGGCCATGCGGGACTTCATTGAGCAGAAGACAGGCATTGAGGCCCATGACATCTTCGGCCTCTCGGAAGTGACGGGACCTGGCGTCTCCGGCGACTGCGAATGCCGCTGCGGTCTCCATGTCTTTGAGGATCACTACTATCCGGAGATTTTGGATCCGGACACCGGCGAGGTGCTGCCTCCCGGAGAGGAGGGCGAACTGGTCTTCACCTCGCTGACGAAGGAGGCCATGCCCCTGATCCGCTATCGGACCCATGACATCTCCCGCCTGAACTACGATAAGTGCCCCTGTGGACGCACGTTAGTGCGCATGGAGAAGGTCCGTCGCCGCTGCGACGACATGCTGATCATCCGCGGCGTCAACCTGTTCCCGTCACAGGTGGAAAGCGTTCTGCTGACCATCAAGGGGACTCAGCCCCAATATCAGCTGATCGTCACCCGCACAAAGGCCATGGACGAATTGGAGATTCGCGTGGAAGTGACGCCGGAGGTCTTCTCCGACCAGGTGGGCGCCTTGGAGAATCTGCGCAATCGCATCTCCTCCACTATCAAGCAGATCATCGGCCTTTCCGCCCGCATCACGTTGGTGGAGCCCGGCTCCATCGAACGCTCCAGCGGCAAGGCCAAGCGGGTCATCGATCTGCGGAATCTGGGCAAATAGGGAACTTTATTGTCAAGAATCGTCATGATCCATGGATGTGGACATGCCGCATCGCCCTCCTTTCTCACCCTATCATGCTCATGGAGCGGAAAAGGGAGAAAGGAGGACAATGCCCTTGAAAGAGAAAATTCATTTTGGGATTGATGAACAGCTATGCCCATGGAAAACGATGGGATTTGTCATTGAGAATCATAAGAGAAAATATAGGCGTTTTTAGGATTGTTAATGATTTATAATAAACGACTAAAAACTTTTGTTGTATAAACTGGAAAACTGTGAAAAGTTGGCTAAATTAGTCTCATCTCACAGGGATGGGATTCCAACGGACAATTCGGAGGGCAATTCATGAAACAATCTTCTTCCAGGCCGATTCGCTATGGCAAACCATGTATGACGAATCTTCCCCCAAAACTGGGGCGACGGATTTTCAAAGCCATTCTAAACACTCCGCCCTTTGATTATACGGAGCTGGATAGGCAGTGTGCTCGCCTGGAACGTCAATTTGCCAAGATTGCAGCCGAAATAGCTTCCCATGAAACTGCCAGAAAGTGAATTCCTTAACTAAAAATCAATGACTTCTCTTTTGTTTTACAAGTATTGCGATTTGAAATCATACATCATATGTAATTCAGCCCCGTTGGGGCTGTTGATTCATGGAGTGATGCCTTGCCCCCGGGTTTCGCTTCGCTCAACCCGGGGTTACTTCAATTGAGCCGCTTTGCGGCTCTTCCTTATGCACAATGCTATGTGTACTTGCCATGGCATGGCTTTTCAAGGCCCTGAAGGGGCCTAATTTACGTAACCCCGGGTTAAGCGAAGCGAAACCCGGGGGTGAATGCGCCTCCTCTGATTTTACAGCCCTTGACAGAGCTGAATTGCAGCTATGACTAATGCTTTTTTGCTTTAAGTTCCTTTAGCTGAGCGGCTTCTGGACGGTGTTTGTAGAATTCGTCCAGCGGATAGCAGCCGGAGATGAAGCCATGCCGCGGGGCGTTGGTGCATTCTCCAAAAGTGCGGCAGATGCGGCAACGGTCGAGAGGATGGCCGGACAGGCTGTCGGTGCAGATCTCCGGATAGGAAAGGACCATGCGGCCAATGCCCGCGAAGTCCGTCCATCCATGGGCGATGGCAAATTCCGCCACGTTGGGCAAATATTCCTGCAGACACGTCAAGCCAGAGGCCACCGTCAGAATGTCCGGACAAAGCGCCTTCAGGCGGCGGACGGCCTTCAGGTGACGCCCCACGTTGTACAGCGGCGGTTCGGGCATGGCATAGCCATCGCAGACCGCATAATAGGCTGGGCGCTGAAGATGGACGTTGTAGTAGGGGCTGCCCACGGTGGCGCAAATCAGACGCACGCCGTACTGTTGGAGCAGCTTGACGAAGCGCACAGGTTCGGCGAGGGCATCGTCCATGTCCATGCCTGTGGCGTCGCCGCCGAAGGCGTAGGGGTAGGGCATGTCCGCTGGCCAGTCCATGGGATGGCCGACGCCATCGTCGCCCTTGATGAAGGGGCGGATGTCAAAGACGCTGAGGCGGACGGCGATTTCCAGCCCAGGGCATTCCCGCCGAATGCCTTCCAGAATCTCTCTGCAGAAGCGGGTTCGGTTTTCGAAGGAGCCGCCATAGGGGCCGGGCCGATTCACCGCGCTGAGAAATTCATGGGCCAAATAGCCGTGGGCGTGTTTGATGTCGATAAAATCGAAGCCTGCGTTTTGGGCAACTTTGGCGGCCTGCACGAATTGGTCGATGACCAGGGGAATCTCCTCATCGCGGATGACATGTTCGGGGCCGCAATGAAATTTCACATCAAGCAGAGGATGTGAATAGGCGGTGACGGGCTCCCGTGTGGCGGCGTCATTGGGGTGGGCGTAACGTCCGGAGTGGGTCAGCTGAAGGCCGATGCAGAGGTCGTCTTGGCGTCCCAAATGGGCCTGATGTTCCTTTCGCATATCTGTAAGTAATTGCGCAAGAGCATGTTCCGTATGCGGCGCAACCCATAGCTGCCGTGGATTGCTGCGACCGCTGTGCATGACGGCTCCCGCTTCCGTCCCAAAAAGCAGTTTGGCTCCGGAGGCCGCGAAGCGCAGCCAGCGACGGCGGGTGAACTCACTTGGGGCGCCGTCTGGCTGGCAGTCCCAGCCCTCCATCGGAAGGATGGCCCATCGATTGCCAGGGGTATGGGCGGTGAAGGGGCAGGGGCATGGCTGAGCCAGCGCCGCCGTGCCATCGGAGGCCACTTCAGGGGCAACGCCAATGTGAAAGTCTTCTGCCGCAACATATTGGGCAAATGCGGACGGACTTTTGAACTCGGTTACTTTGCGATAGACGGTCATGGCCTGGTCCCCTAGCTAGCTCTAGAAGTTCTAGTAAAATTCCTAATTCCTAATTACTAATTACAAATTCCTAATTTCTAATTCCTAATTCCTAATTACAAAACAGGCTGCCTTCCCGAAACTCCCGCCAGACCGTTTCGAACCAGCCGTCTTCCTCCGGAACAGGACGACATGGCTCCCATGCAATGGAAGGGGTTCCGTCCTTGTCGGCGACGATGGTCATGATTTGGTGCCGCTGTTCTGGCTTCTCCGGTAGCATCTTCCAGATGGAAGGCAACTTAGGATGAATGAGGGTGCCGCCGTCGCCCAACACGATGGCACCGCCACGGGAGCCTGTGGTGTGAATATGCTTATGGATGGACATCAAATAGAACAGCTGGGCCGTGACCATGGAGCGGGTTCGGAGAAATTCCGCCTTGTCGAAAGGAGACAGATTTTGGAACCCACTGTCCTTCATGCGGTTGCATTGGGCTTTTGCTTGCAGAATGGCCTCCTCCAAAGGCGCGGAAGAGCGGACAAAGGAGGCGACGGCACTCATGCGCTGCTGCATGTCCCGCCGTTCCTGCCGCCAGTCGACGCGAGGTGGCCGTACGGCGTCGGATTCAAGAGCCGTCATGGCGGAACGGAGGGCGGCCTCGAATTCCTCTTGAGGGACGGTGGAGCCGCCATAGCGGGCGGCGATGAATTCGGCCGCGCGGAACGCGCCGACCTGCCCCGCGTTCAAGGCGCTGCCGCCAGGTCGCGCAACTCCGTGGGAGCCATTGACTTCCCCAATGGGAAACAAGTGCTTGAGATTCACGGACTCCCACCAGATGTTGCCCGAGAGACCGCCGTTGTTGTGCTGTGCGCAGACGGCGACCTCCAGCATTTGCGTCGCCAAATCAATGCCATGTTCCCGATAAAGGGCGTTGGCGGGGGCGTTGAGCCGTTCCAGCCGTTTCAGAGGGGTGTCCACATCGGTCAGGCCGGATTTCTCCAGATACAGCCGAACTTCGTCGGAAAGTCGTTTGATGTTGACGGGCAATCGGTTACGGCGAAAATCCAAAAAGACGCGCCGCTTCCGTTGGGTGGTTTCAATGAAGGTGAAGATGTCGATAAGGGAGGAGCCGGGGACATGGGCGGCGTTGAAGGGCCATTGGTAGCCTTTCAGGAAGATGGCGTTGTGCATGGCTTCCGTTGAGTCGAAATAGTCGGATAGGAAGAGCCGCTCGTCGCCCCCGTCCGCGTCGGTGGAGACGAAATCGGGAAGGACCTGCATGTAGCTGCCGGAGACGTTCCAGCGGAAGGCGGTGGAGGCAAGGCCGAATTGGGACTCGGCCAGGTTTTGCGCCTGCGCGCCGGCCTCCAGAGCCACGCCGATGCCGCCAGTCTGAAGGGCGGGGTAAACGCTGTCCGCATAGAAGTTTCCAGGTCCGCCGGTGGCGAAGACCACATTTTCGGCTTGGACGGCTTCAAATTCTCCTGTCTTCGTGTTGACAAAGAGGGCTCCGATGACGCGGGTCTTTGTGGCGTCGGTCAGAAGCTGAATGCATATCCTATTCTCTTGCAATGAGATATGACTTTCTGCAATGTTTTTGGCCAAAGCCCTGCACATTTCTTTGGAAGTGTATGGGCCGCAACTTGTTGCGCGGCGTTTTGGGTCATGGTCGGTCTTGTAGCCGATGAATTGGCCGCTGGCGTCGTGGGGAAAGGGGACGCCGAGGAGGACAAGGTGATGGAAGGCTTCGGCGGAGACGGCGGCCTCCACCAACGCGATGTCTCCATGGACGGCGCCTCCCGCCGCCAAATCCTGCGCCATGAGCCATGGGGAGTCCGGCTCCTTGCCATACATTCCCAACTTGTAGTAGGTCTGCTTGTCACTGCCGGTGTTGATGGAGGTCCCGTGGCGCAGGCTTTCCGTGTAGATGGCCACGCTGTCCACGCCGACGGCATGCAGACGGACGGCCGCCGCTAGTCCCGCCGCACCGCTGCCAATGACCAAGGTGTTGAGCTGCTGTATCATATGGAATTAGGAATTAGGAGTTAGGAATTTAAGGCTTCTGTTTGTTGGCGGAGGAATTGGCAGAGCAGGGGGATGACGGCGTCTCCGGCGTCCTCCAGCAGATAGTGGGCGGCCTGCGGGAAGCTATGGTAGCAGGCGTTTGGACCTGGCGGAAAGATCGCTTTGAAGCGCTCGAAGAAGCGCATGGTGAAGCAAAAATCCTGCTCGCCCCAACAGAAGAGCTTGGGGACGGCGTCCAACCGTGGAAGCTTGTCTCGGATTGTGGAGAGAGTCCGCCACGTGGGATGTAAGGGGGTCAGCGGAATGTCCTGCGGAAATTTCAGCACGGCGATGCGGTCGTGCCAATTTCTATATGGATATCTAAATCCTTCCTGGACAGCGGGTTGAAGCGGCTTTGCGATGGCTTTTCGCTCTGCGGTGCGGATAAGGGCGTTCATGCCGCGCACGAGAAGGGAGCTGAGCAGGGGGATGCGGCACAGAATCAGACGTTTGGGGCAGTCGTGGGAGGGAAAGGCGGCCGTGTTCATCAGAACCAGACGCCGAATCTTCTCCGGATGACGGACGGCGTAGCCCATGCCGACGCCACCGCCCCAGTCATGCATGACTATTGATAATTCATTCAACTGCAATATGTTATCAATCCAGTGCTCGAAAACTCGAAGGTGGTCTTCCAGATGGTAGGGCCAAGTTTGGGGCTTTTCGGAGAGGCCGCAGCCGATGAGATCGACGGCCAGAGCCCGCTGCCCCTGCGCGGCGATGACTGGAATCAGGTTTCGGTACATGAAGGACCAGGTTGGATTGCCATGGAGCATGACCACGGGATGGCCGTTCCCTTCGTCCACGTAATGGAGGCGGTGTCCGTCCATTGTGGTAGAGAAATGGGATTCAAAGGGATAGAGATGGCTCCAGGTTGGGGTTTCCATGGGGGCGAAGAAGGCTTCGGCGGCTATAGCAGGCTGTTGATTTGTTCGAAATAACCCATCCAGGCGGAGATGATTTTGTAGGCGAGGAAGAAGACCAACGCAAAATAGATGAGTTTGGGAACCAGATTGCCGATGAGCTTGAGCCGTTGTTCCCCTTCTTCGGACAGCATGGTGGCGATGCGTCCCGTGAAGTCGCTCATGGCTCCCGCCTGTTGGGCGGTGGCGAGAAGGGCGGGAATGGCGGAGCGGCGTTCCTGGCTTGTCATGGTGTTGGCGAAAGCCTCGTCGAAGGTCTGCCCATGATATTCCAGCAGCGGAATGAGACGAAGGTAACGCATTCTGTAATAGGAAGTTACGCAACATTCGGCGCAGAGGGCGATGCTGTCTTTGTAGGAGAGTCCCGCGTCCAGGCAGAGGTGCAGGGGGAAGAAGAAGCGGGTGCCCTCCAGACTGTGCTGCAGGCGGCCGACGATGGGCAGATGCTCCACTAGTTGGCCGAAGGCGGGAAGGACGAGAAGGACGGGGGAGAGGAGGCGATACAGCAGCCAGATGACAGGCGGCAGGGCGAACATGATGAAGAGGGCGGGAAGGCCGCAGGTGAAGTTCATGCCGTGGGAGGCGGAGTGGATGACATAGAGCAGGGGGCAGGCCACATAGTAGATAAGGATAGGATAGACCAGCCCGCTGATGATTTGGCGGCGCAGCCTTTGGTTGGTGGTGAACCAGTCGCGGAGGGCGATGCAGGCCTGGTCGATGGCGCCGCTGGCCTCTCCCGCGGCCACAAGCGTGGTCTCCAGTCGGGAGAATGCGGCGGAGGCGGCCATGGCTTCGGAAAGGCGATGCCCCTGCTGAAGGGCGGCGATGAGACTGTTGGAGACGTGGCGGTAGGAAGGGGGAAAATGCCCCCGCTGGAAGACGGTGGCCAAACTGACGCCCGCCCTGACCAAGGCGGCCAGAGAATCATAGAAGGTGATTTTGTCCTGCAGGCGGCTCATGCCGATGCCCCCGAATGAAGCAGTCCCTCTTTCATAAGTAAGGTGATGAAACGGACATCCAGCACATGGCCGGCTTTGTGGGAGATGATTTTCCCCTCCAGACGGCCTTCCGGAAGAAGGGAGAGGGCGGCCACCAAATCCAGACAGGCGCGATGCCAGACGGCCTCCAGGGACTTGCCTTCATGGAGTAGGGCGGGGGTGTTCACGTAGTCCTTTTTCCCGGCGATCAGAATGTTCTGTTTCGTGTAGCCGAAATTCCGCAGGGAGGGGATGAATTGGCCGATGGTGCGGACGAAAAGCATTTGGGAGGCGGGGCAGTTGGTTCGGGCTTGGGCGCCGTAGGCGAACCGTTTGGGAGTCAACGTGAACTGGATGCGCTGCTTGCCGATGGCGGTGGGAAAGTCAATGCCCACATCCAGATGAAGATGATGGTCTGACGTCCCTTCGGGCGGAAGCAGCGTGAGAAAGGCGCCGTTTTCGGTCACGATGGAAACGGGCTGCTCCACATGCCAAAATCGTAGTGGTTGCGATGGAAGTTCCTTTAGGCCAACACGTTGAATGGCTTCCACGAGAGGCAGGCTGCCCACATCGAAGAGGGGAGGATCCTCGCTGTCCGTTTGAACAATCACATTGTCCAGTCCCATGCCCAGCCGCTGGGCGATGACATGTTCGCTCATGCGAAACTGGTTCTCCGGACAGCCGCTCTGGAGAACGATGGCCCGACTGGCGCTGCGGACATGTTGGGGGCAGACCTGAATGGGAAGCTGTTCGGAAAGGTCGCGGCGTTGAATGAACCAGCCGGAACGGTCGGAGGGAAGAAAACGGAGGGTGCGTCGCTGGCCTTTGTGGTAAGTGGCGGGGCCAGTGACTTCAAAAGGGGCGGCCAAGGTGGTCTCGACGGATGGCGGCGTCCAATCGGAGGGCGTGTCTTCCCTCCAGTCCACTGGCAGTTGGGCATGCGCCGTTTCCGCCTGTGCGAGAACGGATTCCTCTCCGGCCAGCAGAAGATGTGAAGGCATGCTCATGGCTATAGGAATTAGAAATTAGGAATTAGGAATGAGGAATTTGGAAGTAGGAAGTAGGAATTAGAAATTAGGAATTAGGAATGAGGAATTTGGAAGTAGGAAGTAGGAAGTAGGAAAAAGGAATTAGAAATTAGGAATTAGGAATGAGGAATTTGGAAGTAGGAAGTAGGAAATAGGAATTAGAAATTAGGAATTTGGAATGTAACTATTCAGAACCTATCCGCAAAGCTGTGTTCACGGCTGTAATTCAGCCCCGTTGGGGCTGTGGAGCCATGGGGTGAAACCTTGCCCCCGGGTTTCGCTTCGCTCAACCCGGGGTTACCTCAATTGAGCCGCGTTGCGGCTCTTTTTGAGGCATGATGACATGTGAACTTGCCATGGGTTAGCAATTATAGTGGAGTTGTAGAGAGAAGGCGGCCGGAACGAGGTGGCTCCGGCCGCCGTGAATGGAACATGTCAGTTGATGGCGACTTCGTGGCCGATGTCCGCGGAGCGGTAGATGCCGTCCAACATCTTCTGCACAGCCATGCCGGACTCGCCGGGGGCGCGCAGCGGGGTGCCGTAGAGGCAGCCGTAGGCGAAGTTCTTCAGCTTCTCGACGAACAGGGTGTTGAAGCCAACGGAGGGCAGGAATCCGGCCTTGCAGTTGACCATGGTTCCGGCGTGGTCCGTGAACAGCGTGGCGGTCTCCCAATTGAAGCCGCCCTTGGTGCCCATGATCTGGAAGTTCCAGACATCATGTTCGATGTGGGCGCTGAAGGAGGCCTCGATCTGGAGCAGGGCGCCTGTGTTGAAGCGGATTTGGCCGATGGCGAGGTCTTCGACGGTGAAGGTCTTGTAATCCCAATTGGGCCAGCAGCTTACGACTTCAGAGGGTTTGTCGCCGATGTAGGTCCAGCAGTTGCCGGAGGCGGCGATGGGGGTGGGTTCGCCCATGCAGTAGTGGGCGGCCTCCAGCACGTGGACGCCGATGTCGATCATCGGGCCGCCGCCCTGAAGGTGCTTTTGGCCGAAGACGCCCCAGTTCGGAATGCCGCGGCGGCGGAGCGCCTGGCACTTGACGAACATGATGTCGCCGATGTCTCCGGCTTCACGAGCGCGGACAAACATCTCGCAGGACGGATGATAGCGATATTGGAAGCCCGTGCAGAGCAGCTTGCCGTTGGCTTTGGCGGCGTCAATCATCGCCTGGCTTTCGGCGGGGGACATGGACATGGGCTTTTCCGTGATGACATGGCAGCCCGCGTTTGAGGCGGCGATGGCCGCAGGGGCGTGGACGCCGTTGGGGGTGCAGACGTCCACCACGTCCGGCTTCACATTGGCCAGCAGGTCATCCCACTTTTCATAGGTGTCCTTGACGCCCCACTTCTCCGTGAACTCCTTGTTGCGCTCCGGCAGGATGTCGCAGCCGGCGACCACTTCGATTTCGGGAATCTGCTTGATGGCCTCCATGTGGGCGCCACTGATGCCGCCGCAGCCGACGATGGCCCAACGCAGTTTCTTCTTGACTTCCTTCTTCTCCGCGACCGCAAAGGATTCGGTTCCCCGTGCAGAATTGTCAGCCATTTTGTAACTCCTTGATGTTCAATGTGTTATGTAATTTTTACAACGAAAGTTGGCATTTGCGGTGCCGCCGTTTGCGGACACCGCGTTCGTGGTTGTTCAGGCCAGCGGAGGCTTCTTCGCGTTGGCGGCGATGCGGAGGCGCAGCGCGTTGAGTTTGATGAAGCCGGTGGCGTCGCCCTGATTGTAGACGTCATCTGCCTCAAAGGTAACGACTTCCGGATCATACAGCGTGTAGGGGGAGCGGCGGCCGACGATGAAGCAGTTGCCTTTGTACAACTTGCAGCGGACTTCGCCCGTGACGTTCTCCTGGCTCTTCGTGATGGCGGCCTGGATGAACTCCCGCTCGGGGGCGAACCAGAAGCCATTGTAGATCAGGTTGGCGTACTGCGGGATGAGCTGGTCGCGCATGCTCATGACTTCGCGGTCCATGCAGATGGATTCCATGGCGCGGTGGGCATGGAAGAGGATGGTGCCGCCGGGGGTCTCATAGACGCCGCGGTCCTTCATGCCCGTGAAGCGGGTCTCCACAATGTCGATGCGGCCGATGGCGTGCTTGCCGCCCAGGCGGTTGAGCTCCTTCATGAGGGCGGCGGGGCTGAGCTTCTGGCCGTTGATGGCCACGGGGTTGCCCTTAAGGAATTCAATGGTGATGTATTCAGGGGTGTCCGGCGCCTTTTCCACGGGGACGGTCAGCACGTGGGTCTCCACGGGCGGCTCCTGCCACGGATCTTCCAAAATACCGCCTTCGAAGCTGATATGGAGGAGGTTACGATCCATGGAATAGGGTTTGGCGGCGCTGACGGTGATGGGAATCTTGCGGTCAGCGGCGTATTTCATCAGATCCGTGCGGGACTTGAAGGTCCAGTCGGGGCTGCGCCATGGGGCGATGACCTTGATTTGCGGGTTGAGGGCGTAGGCGCTCAGCTCGAAGCGAATCTGGTCGTTGCCCTTGCCAGTGGCGCCGTGGCAGATGAATTCCGCGTTCTCCTCTTTGGCCACCTGAACCAAGTGCTTGGCGATGACGGGGCGGGCGATGGAGGTGCCCAGAAGGTACATGTTCTCGTAGATGGCGTTGGCCTGGAACATGGGGAAGACATAGTCCCGCGCGAACTCCTCCGTCAAGTCCTCCACGTAGGATTTGACGGCGCCCGTGGCGTATGCCTTCTCGTGAAGGCCGTCAAGTTCCTCGCCCTGACCGACATCCGCACAGTAGGTGACCACCTCCGCGCCATATTTTTCCCTTAGCCAGACCAAGATGCAGGAGGTGTCCAGTCCTCCGGAGTAGGCAAGCACGACTTTCATTGCAGATTTCCTTTTGTTGAAACCAATGGGTTGATTGCGGAAAAACGAATCAGTCCTTAATATAATAAGGTATTAGGGAGATTCTAGATTTCAGAGTCCCCTTTTGTGAATACGGCGACGAATTCGCGGTTGCCGTCGGGGCCGGGGACGGGAGAGGGCAGGGTGTCCCCATGCCGCCAGCCGAAGTGGTCCACGGCGAAATCCACGACGTGGCGGACGCAGCGGGCGCGGACGATTTCGTCGCGAACCACGCCGCCCTTGCCCACGTCGGCGGGGCCCGCCTCGAATTGGGGCTTGATCAGCACCATGATCCATGCATTGTCAGCCAAAAGGGGGGCGCAGGCGGGAAGGACTTTCGTCAGCGAGATGAAGGATACGTCCGCTACAAGAATGTCGATAGGTCGTGGTATCAATGCTTTAGACAACTCTTTGGCGTTGACGCCTTCCAAAGAGACGACGCGTGGGTCATGGCGCAGGCTTTCGTGGAGCTGGCCATGCCCCACATCCACCGCATAGACCATGGCGGCACCCTTTTCCAAAAGGACTTGGGTGAAGCCGCCGGTGGAGGCACCGACGTCCAACGCCACGGCGTTGTCGATGGGCGGATGGTGCTTTTCAATGGCGGGCAGCAGTTTGCCAGCTGCCCTGCTGACATATGGAAAATCTGTAAGACGTTGCAGTACAGTATCTTCTGAAATCATTTGGCCCGCCTTGGCCAAGGGTGTGCCATCTGGCAGTGCGATGAGTCCCATCCGAATGAGATTCAGGGCCGCGCTTCGGGAGGGTGCCAGTCCGAGGGCGAGGCAACGTTGGTCGGCGCGGATCTTTGCCATGTCAATGGGCCTTCCTTTCCGCTGACGCCGTCTGATGGTTCGTCTGTGCCTTTTCGAGAAAGCCCTGAAGTTTGGCGTTCAGGCTGGGCTCCCGCTCCAAATCCTTTCGCAGGGCGACGGTGAGGTTGCCGATGAAGGTCTTCAGAAAGGTGAGGGCCTCCGTCGTCATATGGTGTTCGCGAGTCAGGTCGAGATAGAAGTCAATGAGCGGGAAGAGTTTAATGCCATCGTCCCGATTCTGGCGGAGGAACTGCTGCAGCTTGAGGCGGGCGGTTTCCGGATTCTTTTGGGCCATGAGGGCGATGACAGGGGCGACGCCCAGATCCCGTCGCAGGTCATCCCGTCGGCGGATTTCCGTGGGAAGATGGCTGAGGCACGCCAGCGCCTCGTCCATTCTGCCAAGGGCGTTGAGAAGGGAAACCTGATGGCGGAGAAAATGGGCCTGGACATCCGGATAGGACGCGAAGGCCTTTATGGCCTCTTCATATAGGGCGAGTAGCTTCTTGGGATTGTCTTTGTGCCTCTCCTCCAGGAGCTTCCACGCAGGAAGATGGGTGGAGCGCTGGGTGCGGACGATTTTCAGCGCGTCGTCGGTGGCTTTCGTCCGTTGGCGGCGCAGCAGACATTCCGCCAGACGGCACAGTCCGTTTGCGGAGGAGGCCTCTGTAGAGCTTTGAGCCAGATAGAGGGGCAGCAGATGGTCGTTGATTTCCTCTCCTGTGGAGGGCCAGATGCCCACGCCAGTGGTGAAGGCGGCGCGGCGGTAGCGGCCCGTGTCCATGACCCAGCTGCGGGGATTTTTCTGCCAGGCGAGCCAGGCATGGGCGCCTCGGCTTCCCACGCCCGCGAACAGGATGGCGGGGACGCCCCAAGCCTTGGCGGCGATGACCGTGAAGGCGGCCTGGTCGGTGCAGATGCCCCCATGGTTGCGGATGGCCTCCAACGTGTAGGGTGCCTCATCCCAAAGGTACTGTCCGTTTTGGACCCGTTCATCCCGATAGCGGATGGATTTGTAGCATTCCTCCCAACGGTTGGGCTTGATGTTGGCCTTGGCCCATTGAAGCTCCGAGACGGGCACGGGGGTGTCCACGACCATGCAGAGGCCGGAGATGGTCAGGCGGGGCAGGGGGATGGGGGCGTCACCAGATGCAAATCCTTCCGCGAAAAAGTGATAGCGATTTACGAGGTCAGGCTGATAGGGGAGCTGGCTGGCGGGGGCGATTTGCCGATGGAGAGATGGGCGGGGGGCGTCCCACACCAACGCCATGGCGAGCATGAGGGGAAAGTTGGCGTTGCGTTTGGCGGGAAGCTCAGCGTCGAACAGGGTCTGTAGAATGGCGAAAACCTGAGGCAGGTTGTCCTGCGGCAGAGACAGGTTGTCCATGAGGGCGGCACTGGTCTCCGGACTGCGGAACAGCCAAAGGGCCAGATCTTTGCTGATTGGCGTAACATGCTGTTGTTGAGCGGCTTCCAGTAGAATCAGACTGTCGGCCAACACCGTGAGCATGGCCAGCCGGGGGACGGGCAAGGGGGCGGCGGCATTGCCGAGGAGCTTGTTGAAGGCCTCTTCCGTTTCACGGTAGGCGAGGTCCAAGTCGCTGCCGGCAAGGGCGTTGGCGCGATGCGACAGCACGTCCATGGGGGAGGAAAGGGCTGCTGCTGTCACGACAGAGCATGACAAAATGGTGCAAAACACGACAACAGCGCATTGCATGGCGTGGGGGCGTTTCATGAGTCAGCGTTTCCTCGAAAGAAAGGTGCGGAGCCGTTCCAGAGCCGGAGGGGACAGGGCGGGTTGCACGGCAGAGGGAGATGGCGGCGGTGCGGCGGAGGGGGATGGCGTTGGCGCGGGCCGAGCCTCCGACGGCGAGGGGGACGGTACCGTTGAAGCGAATGTTGTAGAGGGGGATGGCGGAGGAACGATGGCGTCCAACGTCTTCCAGCAGGCTTTCAGACGGGTCGCTGTAATCGCTGAATCATCTTTAAGTAGTTTTGCCACAACTTGTTCCAACATTATCACATCGGCGGAGCAATACCGCAGGAGCCGAGCTCTTGCGGATTCGGCGTGATGCTGCTCCCATTGCTGCCAAAGCCAAACGGCCACATTGCCATCGACTTCCTGAAGATCCTCTGGCCGAGTGAGTTGCAACTGTCGTTCAATGGATTTGAGACCGCCGTGCCAGCCGGCGTGATGGCAGATCCAACGCAGATCCAGATGGGGCGGAGGCAGTTCATGAATATGGAATTGACGACAGATGACGGGAAAGTCAAAGGTGCTGCCGTTGAACGTGACGGCCAGCGGCACGGTGTCGATGTAGTCCAAAAAATCCTCGAGATTTTCCCCTTGGACAAAAAGCCGAAGGGTGCCTTCCTGCCAGGCGGCGATGACGGTGATGACGCTGTCCATGTCCAGTCCAGATGTCTCAATATCGATGTAAGCTGCTTGTTTCCAATGATTTGCAAGTATACGCCAACGATCGGGGCTGACCAAGGTCGAGGCCAGGAAACCCAAATTCTGCGTCTGCCTGGCCGCAATGCATTGCCGTGCCATGGAGCGGATGGCCGGCCAATGGGAGTGGAGACAGTGCAATTCAGGAGGCGGCTCGGGGCCAATCTGCTCCCATTGGACAATGCCGCAGTCGTAGAGCTGCTGCTGACGGCAGGGGCCGATGCCTGGAAAATGCAGGAAGGGGTCTGCGTCGAGGTTGCCGATGGGGTGCTTTGGCGAGGTTGAGGAGCGGAAGGGCATGGGAGTCAGGAGCAGTTGGGACAGCCGCCCGGACGGTGGGGCCAAGTCAGGTTCAGTCCCCGCCCGAACAGGCCGCCTTCATAGTCCATGGTGGCGGTGGTCATGACGTCGTGGTATTCAGGAGGGATGAAGAAGCGGAGTCCCTCCGCCGTTATGGTGAGAAAGCCCTCCGGCGGCAGAGGAGCTGGCTGGAGAAGGGGGACGCTGCCGCGGCAGTTTCCCACGCAGCCGGAGAAGACATAGCCGTCGCCGCCGTGGCCGGAGCGGTCCAGCAGATGGGTCAGATGGCTTAAGGCGGCTTGAGTCAGGTGCATGGGAATGAAGGGGTTAGGGGAATCGGGCCAGTGGGGGAAGAAACAGACTGTCGTGGACGTGCAAAACTCCTTGACTGATGCCGTCTGCAAACGGAACAGGTTGAACAAACTGTTCATTAATTTATTCATCTCCTGCATTTTTGGCAAGTGGCGGCTGGCCCTTTTTGTTTGACAAATTCTCTTCCATTGCCATGTTATATTATATATATTGTTATAGGAGGAGTGAGATGGATGCGGAAAACACGATTTTCATCACGCCGCAATGGCAAATCGCGATGGATGACGTTTCCTTTGTCTGCTGTAGGGCGGACGGACCTGGCGGACAGGGGGTGAACCGGACGGACAGCGCCGTGCAGCTGCGTTGGCAATGTCCCGTCGAGCATTTGCCCCCTGCGGTGATGGAGCGTCTGCGCCATTTGGCGGGAAGTCGTCTTGGCAAAGAGGGGCTGCTCACGATGGAGGCGCGGGAGTCCAGAAGCCAACATCGCAATCGTGAGCTGGTTTTGGAGCACTTTACGGCGCTGCTGAAGGAGGCGGCCCGTCTGCCGAAAGTCCGCCGCAAGACACGGCCCACGTTGGCTAGCCGTGAAAAACGTCTGGAGCAGAAGCGTCGTCATTCGGAAGTCAAAGGTGGACGGCGGAAGGGGAATTGGGAATGAGAAATTAGGAATTAGGAATTAGGAATTTCAGTGGAGTCAACGATTTATACCACATTAGGGTAGAGTATCATTTTTCGAAGTGACATTGCAGTTCGCGCGTCAGCCCCGAAGGGGCGGCGGAGCACAGCCCGGGGTAAGCGTGGCCGCGAAGCGGCAAGCGTAACCCCGGGTATGGCAGATTGTTACGATTGTTCAAGCCCTGAAGGGGCGGCAGAAAACGTCAATTTCAACCTAAAGAAGCATAGAAAATTAGGAATTAGAAATTAGAAAATAGAAATTAGAGGTTAGGAATTTGCCAATAGGGCTTGCGCCAATGCAAGGTCTTGAGGGTAAGTGACTTTCAGATTTGGAGCACGGTTTTCCACCAGCTGGACGGGATAGCCGGCCATCTGGACGACCTGCGCATCGTCCGTCAGGGTGTCCGCTCCACTTCCGGCGGCGTTGTAACCCGCTTCCAGCCAGCTTCTTCGGAAAGCCTGCGGCGTCTCCGTGGCCCACAGGAGGCGGCGATCCGGCGTCTCCTGCACAAGTCCCTGAGGGGAAGCGACTTTGATGGTGTCCACCACATGATGGGCGGCGATGCCGCTGCCGCATTGGTCTGCGCTGGCAAGACAGCGTTGCAGAAGCTCCAACGAGGTCAGAGGCCTGGCGGTGTCCTGCACGGCGACTAGCGACACGGTTTTCGGCAAAGCGGCCAGTCCCGCCTTTACGGAGGCGAAACGGCTGTCCCCTCCCGTCGTCAGCGGCAACGCGTCCAACTGCCACTGTTCGAGACAACGGCGGAACGTCTCCGTCTCCCCTTTGGGCACCACAAGAATGCAGTTCTGCAGGGGAAGCCATTGGGCAAAGCGGCGGATGCAATGGCAGAACAGGGGCATGCCGTCAAGTGGGGCGAACAGCTTGTTGTCGCCAAAGCGGCTGGAGCGTCCTCCTGCCGCGAAAATGACGCCGGCGCATCCTTGAATCCGCTCCATGGGTGCCGGCGACTGGTCAGATTTTCCTAACATGCTGATTTGTAATATGTTAACAATTATAATATGGATGGAGAAGCCAGCCGGCGAAGAATCGTCTCAGGACATCCTCAATGGAAGCAACCCCGCGGCCAAAGAGCTGTCGTGACCCTGCAAAAACATACTATGACCGTACTTACAGAAATTGCAAGAGGTTGCCTGACGGAATCATCGAAAAACTTGTCCGCAGACACAAGATTCAGCCACCCAGCCGATGCGGTTGTGGGGAATCCATATTTTATTGCGGCTCAGAAAACCACGGGCTTTGACCGTGGTCAGAGCCAATCGGCTACGCCTTTACGGCTCTTTGCGTTTGCTTATGATGACAACTCATGGTATAGTCTGTGTGCTGTTCCCGCAGACACAGAAGAATCAATG